>Ga0307378_10000516_pt1 | contig 68226 bp, 107 predicted proteins | sample UN1MG_FD_202238 | JGI IMG/M metagenome (GOLD analysis project Ga0307378, IMG submission 202238) | Soil microbial communities from Risofladan, Vaasa, Finland - UN-1 | ecosystem: Environmental > Terrestrial > Soil > Coastal area > Acid sulfate soil | place: Finland: Risofladan, Vaasa | collected... | reverse complement strand
CAGTTAATGTTAAGTCAAGTCAAACACAGGCACACATTTTTGCTGAAATTTATAAAAAATTAGGTGGGGCATTTGTTGGGATTGATGCTACAACAGATTATGGCATAGCTGAACGGTTAAAGAAAGATTATCCGTTTATAAATCCAACACATATTTATCCAATTGATTTAAGAAAGAAGATTCCTGTTGGCATTGAAAAAGACCCAAAAACACAACAGGTAATTAGGGATAGGCAAGGCAATATTATTTTGAAGGAAATGATAGCAATTGATTTTGCTATGCAAGAACTGGAAGATTTGTTTTACAATGCTAAAATGGAAATTGGCATTGATAATAAGCTCTTTAAAGAATTTGGAGATTTTTTGGTTGTTCAAAATGGCTTGAGAAGGTCATATGATACATGTTCTAATGATGACTATCATCAGGCTTATCAAATTTTTGCAATTTTAAGACACCAATTTGAATTTGAATCATTATTAGATAATAACAATCGAGCAGATGATGGATGTTTAGGAGTATTTTAAGGAGAAAAAATGAGTGATATAACATCAGTAACAATTGCCAAAATTAAAAACTTTTTAAATAACTTTAAAGTAAATGTTAAAGTTGCTAGAAATTTTCCTGAACAGGTTGAGCAGATTGACAACGAAATTTTGGGAAATGATAAAACAGGTATGGTAGCTACCATATATAATTTTATGGTACACTCTGCAACAGTTCCTGTTAAGATTGAAACAAAAAATGCAACTTTAGATAATTACTTACAAACATGGCAATCTCAACTTTTAAATAAGGGTATTAATATTGATACTCCTATTGGTATGAGAGCCTTATCTGCTGAAAATTTTAAAGAAAGATGGCGGTCTTCTTTATTAGCTCTTAAAGTTAGATGGGAAGAAAAAGATTTTGGTGGAAGTAATGGCAAATGGATTGTTCCTACAAAGATGTGGTTTCTTAATGGTGGAGCAATAAGAATTGAAAATGAGCAAGGTGCTTTAAATACAAGAAAATATTATGTTGTTAAAGACGGACAAGCGGTAGAACTTCGTAATGATAATAAAGAATCAATTTTCATCCGCAGACCATTTACTTCTCAACATAAAAATAATGTTGTTCCTTACTTTACTCAACGTGGTACAATTTACAATGCTCTCCTATTAAATGCAGTTACTCAAAAACAAGCCGAAGTAATCGAAGCAATTATTCCTTTAATTTTAGAATTAAAAGCCGGAACAGACCGCCTAATTGAACAGGGTATGGTTGGCGAAAAACAATTAAAAGATTTGAAGAAAGCCTTAGTTGATGCCAAAAATCGTTATGATGAAACTAAAGATTTTGGTGATATGATTGCTTCCTTGCGTGGTGATGTTAATTTAGATTACTTAATTCCAGATTTGAAAAAGATTTTTGACAGTTCTATCACAAGTGCAGTTGAAAAGAAACTTCTTGCATCTTTAGGAATGATTGAATTAAAAGGGTTCTCATCTAATCGTGAAGAAGCTATTTTAAATCCTAAAGTTCTAATTGAAGAAGTTTCAGATGCAGTATTAGATTGGGCTGATTTATTAAAGAATGTTATGATTGAAATGCTTGATAGAAACATGAGAATGCATAAATCATTAGCTAACAATGAAGTTAGAGTTGTACCCGGAAAAATTAAAGCATTCATTACAGATGATATGAGAGCTTTATTCCGTTCTCTTTATGACAGAGGATTGGTATCCAAAGAGGATATGATTACTGATGTTGCAATGCAAGACTTTGAAAGCACAATTGAGAAGCTTGTAAAAGAGAAAAACCGGAAACTTCAAGATATATGCTATCCTCCTATTATTCAGAATTTAGAACAGTATCCAAACGCTGATAATATGGATGATAACAACATGGAAGACAAGAATAAGAAACCCGGAACTCCTGAAGCAGATAATTTCAATAACGCTGTTTTACAGAATGTTGATAAATTTAAAAAGGCAGAAAAAGTAGAAATTATTGCTCCTTATGATACGATTGATGACCTACCGGAAAACGTAAAGAACCCATTACCAGTAGGGGCACAGCTTATTTGGCTTAGAACATTCAATGCTATTTATAAGGAAACCGGAGATGAAGACCAAGCAAGACAGGGAGCTTGGGCACAAGTAAAAACAAAATATCGTAAGTCTAATGATGGAAAATGGGTTAAGAAAGCATCTCTTGAAGATTATGAATCAAAGATGTCTTCTTATACATATAAATATTTTCAAGAACTTTATGAAACAGCACTAGAACATGCCGAATCAGAAGATAATGCATTAGAAACAGCTCTTGCTATTATTGAAAAAGTTTCGACAAAGAATAAAGATGGAGTTCTTGTTAAAGATAAAACATTAACAAAAGCACAGATGGAAAAAGTAGAAGATGCTGATGTTGTTAGTCAAATGTTGAATTTAGAACTTAAAGAGAAAAAGTTAAGTTTGCTTGATAAACTATTAAAGGATGAATAATGGATACATTCAAGATATACGAAGATAAAGAATTAAAAAAGGTTGTTGGTGAAGCTTTGAATTTAGGGAAAGTAAAAGCTGGAACAACAAAGCGTTATACTTTCTACATCTATAATTCAAGCGTTAATCCTTTTGAGGAGTTATCTTTTACAGTAGAGAGTAGAGAAGTAAAGATTATTTCTGCCCCAAAAGAGATTCAAGAAAAATCTAATGCTGAAATAGTTCTTGAATGGCATCCTTCTGTCAATCTTCGTGAAGGATTGAAAACTCGTTTAAAAATCGAAGGGTATGAGGTAATTTCTTAATGTCTTATTTGCGTAAAGCAAACAACGCTAAGACCACTTTAAACGGTGGTATTAATTCATCTGTAACAGAATTAGTTGTTACTGACGCAACAGATTTTTCTGACAGTGGCGATTTTTTAATTACCCTTTGGGATTCTGATACATATAATGACCCTACTGATGATAGTAATAGAGAAATTTGCAAAGTAACAGGAGTTTCCGGAAATACATTTACTATTGAGAGGGCACAAGAAGATACAACAGCACATAGTCATAGCAATGGTGCTATGGTTGCTATGTTAATCACTGCTGGTCACTTTACAGAAATAGAGGATGCAATCACAGCTAATGCTGGTAGTGCTTTTGATGTTGATATAAATGGTGACTTAGAACCCTCTTTAACTGTAAATACTGATGAGTATTATGAATATGATTCTAATGAAGATTTAATGCCAATTGCATAAGGAGAATAATGGCTACAAGAAATATAGTTCCAAGAGCTAATGGTGAAGGAAATATCGGAACATCAGTAAAAAACTGGTTAAAGGGATGGTTTTCTTCTATTTTTGTAAGTGGTAACATTACAGACGGTTCTAATAATGTTACTGTTGCAGAATTAAGAAGTAATATTGATAGTCCTTTAATGCCGGAAGCATCTGAAATCAATACAGAAGATAGCGGTGTAACTGTTCAAGATGCATTAAATTCTATAGAAGAAGATTTAGCTACAATTGATGCTTCTGATATGGAAAAAGCAGTTTATGATACTGATAATAATGGAGTTGTAGATTCAGCCGAAAAATTATCTGATGGAGAATCTGGTGGAGCAAATGATGTTACTGCTTTAGAAGCTAGAACACATATTGATTCTGTAGCTAATCCGCATTCAGTTACAAAAACTCAAGTCGGTCTTGGTAATGTAGAGAATGTAGATACTACGGATGCAAACAACATTGATACGGATGATTCAGGAGTAACTGTACAAGAAGCGTTGGACGCAATCGAAACAGACCAACACACGCAAAACACTGACCAATATTTAGATTATGGTGGTGTTAATGAGATAGCAGTTACAGAAATACCAAAAGCTCTTTCTACTTATATAGAGTATTATGTAGAAACAACAGGAAATGATACCACAGGAGATGGTTCTGTTGGAAATCCATTTGCAACTATATCACATGCATTAAGTATTTGTCCAAAAATCGCCAAAAATAACGAATCGTTCATTCAAATAAATATAGGGTCTGGAACATTCACCGAAACAGTATCTCTTTACGATTTTAAATGTGCAGTATATTTATTAGGAGCTGGTGAAAGTAATACTCTTATTAATGGGCGAGTTAAACTTTATGATTGTAATATAGTTTATTTATTTGATTGTGAAGTTACAAATAGCTTTGCTCCTATTTATCTTGAAAGAAGTAAGGGATATTTTAATAGTCTAAAATTAGGCGGTGGTGGTTCATCCATAGGTATTTATGCTGATTATTTATCATATGTTTATTATTGTTCAATTTCTGATAGTGCATCACCAGTTTTTAAACGATATAAGGTTGATAGAGGTAGTATTTTAGTACACGATAATTCATCTTTTGCAAATAATGATGGAACTCTCACTTCTGGTTTAGTATTTGATAAATTAACTTTATCAGAAGCTGAATATGATAGTCTTGTAGCCCATTTAACAAACACAAGCAATCCACATTCTGTAACCGCAGACCAAGTAACTACTGATACATCAGGTGAAAATGTACAAGACCACATTGATAATGTTAGTAATCCACACAGCGTAGACGCATCCGATGTAGGACTTGGCAACGTGCAGAATGTAGACACCACTGACGCTAATAACATTGACACAGACGATTCAGGTGTCAATGTTCAGGAAGCCCTAGATGCTGTTGAGAGTGATGTATCAACATTACAGGGAACAGCACATACGCAAAATACTGACCAATATCTTGATTATGGTGGAGTAAATGAAATCGCAGTAACTGAAATTCCTAAAGCATATGTTGGCGATGGAACAATCAATTATTATGTAGAAACTACAGGAAATGATACAACAGGTGATGGTTCTGTTGGAAGTCCTTGGGCAACTGTCAGCCATACTTTATCTCAAATAAAAAAGTTTGCCGATGGCGAACAAACTACATTTAAGATTAATGTTGGTACAGGCAATTTTAGTTCAGATTCAATTGATATATTTAATTTTAAAGTTCCTATTATAATCAGTGGAAATGGCATTAACAATACACTTCTCGGAAAAAGCAGAATTCATGATTGTGATTATGTGTTTTATGAAGATGTATATACCGCATCAGGTGATTATCACTTTGAAGTTTATAGAAGTAATGCTGTTTTAGATACTATTTATTTATCTAATAGTACCTTTGGCATTCAAGCCGATTATAATGCTCTTATTTATGCTAAGTCTATTACTGCACATGCAGGATTAACTTATGGATGTGTTACAAGTCGTGGTGGTAGAGTTGTTTATGATGGAACTCCTTGGGGAAATACATTTCATTATACATCATCAACAGGGGTTGTTATCGAAGATAACATTACAATTCAGAAAACATCTTATGACAATGCAATAGCTCACAAGGATTTAACAAACAATCCACATTCTGTAACAGCTACACAAGTGGGATTAGGTAATGTTCAGAATGTTGATACAACTGACGCTGATAATGTAGAACTAGCACAATTAGGAACACCAACTTATACATCTGTACAAGATGCTATTAATTTAGGATTTTCTGTAGGACTTATTTCTGGTGGAGTAGTCACAGATAGTGGTTCTGGACAAGTTGATGTATCTGCTGGTACTGGTTGGATAAAAGTAACAGATGATGATGTCGCAGAAATTCTTTTCTTCGATTTTGACGCAGAAACTAACATAGAAATTGATATAAATACTACACGTTATGTAGGTATTGAATATGATGATGCTGGTGGTTCACAGGTTGTTGTAAAATCAGATAGTTATGAATGGGATTATGATACTGATTTTCCTTTAGCAACGGTTGTTAATGAAGAAGATGTTTTACATATTTTAAATAATCCTTGGAAAACTGGCGATGCTATAACAAACATCTTGGAACGGTTGAAAGCTGAAGGTCATGTATATAGAGATAAAGAATATGGTGGATTAGCTATTTCTGCTCCCGGTGGACAAACCATTGCAGTAACCAAAGGTAAATTGTGGAGTTTATTCAATGAATATGATATTCCAGCAGTTGATACATCAACATCAGGAGATACAGTAGAATATTACTGGTATAATGGAGTAGCTGGAACATGGCAAGATAGTGGTGTCACCCAATTTTCTGTTTTACAATGGAACGATACTTCTTTAGCGACATTACAGAATATAGATAATAATCAATATGCGAATATTTGGATTTATGCAGAAGCAGATAGTCAAGAAATTGCTCTCATCTATCCTCAAAATACATATGCTTCTTCTAGTAGTGCTGAAGCAGAAGCACCACCTACTCTTTTACCAGCACATATTTCAAAAAATGGTATTTTAATTGGAAGAATTATTATTAAACAAAATGTTGCAACTCCTGTATTAATTCAGTCTGCATTTGATACGGTATTTACACCAGTATTAGCTACAGACCATGGAAATTTATCTGGTCTTTCTGATGATGACCATACTCAATATCATAACAATACAAGAGGGGATGTTCGTTATCTTTATAAAGAGAACACTGATGCCTTTACTCCTAATGGAGATTATGAACCAGCAACAAAGAAATATGTAGATGATACAGTTGATGCATTAACCGCTTCAGATGTTGGTCTTGGTAATGTAGAGAATGTTGATACAACGATTGCAAGTAATATTGATACTGATGAATCTGGTGTAACGGTTCAAGACCACATAGATGATGTGAGCAACCCACATACTGTTACAAAAACACAAGTTGGCTTGAGTAATGTTGAAAACGTAGACACTACAGATGCAAACAATATCAACACAGATGATTCCGGAGTAACTGTACAGGAAGCTTTAGATGCAATTGAAACAGATGTAACAAGCTTACAAAAATCTAGTGTTTCTTTCGTTATTGACGGTGGTGGTTCTGAAATTTCTACAGGTGTTGCTGGTGATTTATTAGTTCCTTTTGGTGGAACAATTACAAAGGTAACTCTTTTAGCTGACCAATCAGGAAGTATCGTTGTTGATATTTGGAAAGATACATACGCAAATTATCCGGCTACTGATGCTGATTCAATTATAGGTTCTGGTGCAACACCGCCTACAATCACAACTGCTACAAAATCACAAGATTCAACTTTAACAGGTTGGACAACTGCTATTTCAGAGGATGATATTTTAAGATTTAATGTTGATTCTGTAACAACAATTCAACGTGTAACAATTATTTTAGAAGTAACGAGGTCATAATATGGGAGCTTATGCTCACTATAAATTAAATGAAAATGCTGAAAGCACTACAGTAACAGATTATGGTAGTGGTGGAAATAACGGAACTGCTTCTGGAGATGCAGATACGTTAGCTGGTGCTGGTAAAGTTCCTGTTAATGGTTATTTTTCAGGCGGTGGAAAGTTTAATGGTGAGGAAACACATTTAACTGTTCCAGATTCAGCCGATTGGGATATATTTGGAAGTGATACTGGTGAATGGACAGTAGATTTTTGGATAAGAATAGATAGTTTTCCAAGTCATATTTCTCCTTTTACACATTATGAAGATGTTAATAATAGATATTATGTTGTAATAGGTGGAACAGGAAATGCTAATATATCTATTGCTATAAAATCAGGTGGTTCAAGCATCACTACTCCTGATTCTGATAACGATGTACTCCTTGCTGATGGGATTTGGCGACATGTTGCTATGGTTTTTATTGATAATGAAATTGGGTTTTATGTTGATGGTAACCAAGTAACATATCAAACAATGTTAGCTAACGATTCATTTACTGGAAATTTCTTAATAGGGGCAACCACAATAGGAACAACATATCCTCATAATGGAGCAATGGATGAATTTAGAGTATATAATGGTAACCCATTTAATGCTTCTCCTAATAGCGGAAAAACAGACACAATAACAGTACCAACATCAGCCCATACATCTGATGCAAATACAAAGTTACTTCTTCATATGGATGGTGATGAAACGGATAGTGGAAATACCGGACACACCGTAACAAATAATGGAGTAAGCTTTGGTGGATTTGAGTTTAATGGGGCTGATGAATATATAAATGTTGATGCTTTGCAAACTGATATAGCAAGTGACACAATAGGAAGCATTGTTTTTTGGTTTAATAAAGATGATATTACTGATGAAGATACGCATATTTTTGCTTTAGGAGATACGAATGCTGGTACAGATAATTTTATAGTTTCTACTGATTATACTGATTCTAATTCAGAAATAAAAATTTTTTATAGAATAAGTAGCACAAATACATGGGTATGGATATTAACATCTGTAATAGAATCTACTACTTGGTATCATTTTGCAATAGTTCAAGATGGTATCCGACCAAAATTTTATTTAAATGGTGTTGATGTTACATCATCAGGAGAATGGAATAAAGAAATTAATACAACATTATGGTTTGCTGGTTTAAGTGGAATAGATAATGGACGTATAGGATGTTCAAATTATAACAATGGCGGTAATCAATTCTTTTTCCCAGGAAAAATTGACGATTTCCGATATTACAAAACAGCTTTATCTCCTACAGAAGTAGCTAATATCTACTATGAAGGAACTGGAACAGAAACTGATGCTTATGCTCATTTTAAATGCAATGATGATGCTGGAAACACTACAGTAACGGATGATGGGTATGGGGCGAATAATGGAACAGCCTCTACGAATACTAGCAATTTGTCCGTTGCTGGTAAAATTAATTCTGCATTTGAGTTCAATGGAATGAATGAGTATGTTAGTCTAGCGAATCTTTTTACAGATGTCTCTTCAGATACTTCTGGTTCTGTATCTTTCTGGTTCTATGCCGAGGATGTCTCAAGCGACAATACTTTTCTATGGAGTTTTGCAGACACAAATGCTGACTCTTGGTTTGGGATAAGATACAACAACGATAACGAACAAATAAGCATCTCGCATGCATCTGCTGGAGCTACCAAATGGTCTATCACTAATATATCGGCATCTGTAGCTAATTGGCATCATCTAGTTTTAGTACAGAATGGAACAAGTCCTGTTTTATATATTGATAACACAGCATATTCCACTCTTAAAAATGATACTGACCCAACACTCTGGATTGCAGGAGTAAGTGGTGTCGATAATATGGAAATAGGAGATTTATATTTCAACAACTCAACAAGATATTATTATTTCCAAGGCAAAATCGACGACTTCCGATACTACAAAACAGCTTTAACTGAACAACAGATTCTTGATATTTATAATGGTGGAGATGGAACAGAATACAACCCGGCTGGTTACTATGAATTGATTACCGGATTTCCACACAGCCAATGTTACATAATTTCATAAAGGATTTAAATGTTTAACTCATTTGGTTTTAATTCCGGAAAATTTAATTCAGTTTTAGTTTTTGAACAGGCTACTCCAGCAACAGTTAATGTTTATTCTGAAAGACAAAGAAGAGTAAGACGCAGAAGATTAAAAGACCAACTTTTTAAACTTCGTGGCTACAAGCTTTTAGAATATAAACAAGTTTTTTCATTAGTAGGTATTTTATTATTTTTAAGTGAAAATGAGTATCTCTTAGAAGGCATTAAAGCAGTACAGACAAAAGAAGCATTTTCAACGATAGGTAAAAAGCTTTTTTCAACAGAAGATGTTATCCTTTTAAGAGGATTGGTTAATTATTTAGTACATGAAGAAGTTGATGTTGTTGCCTTTAGAAAGTTTAACATTTCAGAAGAAGCGGAGATTAAAGGAAAAAAGTTAATCTTTGATTCTTTTAAAGATACAATAAAAGGAACAAAACTTCTTTTCAACGAAGAAAAAACATTAATCGCTGGAAAGAAATCAATTCAGATAAAAGACGATTCAATAATAGTAGGAAAAAAGGATATTTTAAATATTCTTGAAGCATTAGATATTCTTGACTTAGGAGATTAATTATGAAATTAAAAATGTATGCAAAAACAACTTCTGTTGCACAAGAAACCAATCGCATTCAAGAAGTTGCACAGAAAGTCGGAATTATTTTACCTTCAACTCATACAGCCCTATTTCAGTCTGTTTATGCTCCAATCGAAGTAGCCAATTTAAATGGTATTCGTTTGGCAAGACAAGCAGTTGAAACTGGTATTCAAGGATTAATAGGTTCACAGGTAAACCTTGAACATTTTGGTTACGGATGGATTGTTGGTATTATATTAGATGCTTGGGTAAATGACCAAGAAGAAATTGAAATTGTTTACTCTTTTGCAAAAAACATCTATAAAGATGAATATGCAATGGCATTAGAAGCACTTGACGCTGGAACATTAAGTGTTTCTTTTGAGCTGTTAGCTGAAACTGAAAGACAGGAACAATTAGCTGACGGTACTATCAGGTTACATGAAGTTGATTTCCAAGGTGTAGGAATGTTAATCACTCATGCACCAGCTTATCCAAAAGCCAAAACTTATGAGTATGCTAATCTTATTAAGGCTAGATTATCAGAAAATAAAGTTGTATTTGCTTCACAGATTGAAGAAAATTGCAACAAGATTTTGGAAGCTGGAAAATGGCAAACAACCTATATCAATTCTTTGCCTAATTCCTCTTTTGCAGTTATTGAGCCTTCTTATCTTAAAAGCGAAGTTGAAGATAAAAAAGCAAGACATCTTCCCTTTAAAGATATGGAAGGAAAGATTGACTTAACTCAATACCGTTATGCTTTAGAAGTTGTAAATCAGATTAAACCTATTTCTGATTCTATAACTGCTGAAGAATTACAAGCAAAAGCAAAACAGGAGTTAGATAAATATAGAGATGTATTAAAAGGTGAGAACAATGATAAATCCGAACAAGGAGGAAATAGTCAAGTGACAGAAGAACAATTAGCCAAAATCGAAGAAATTCGTGCTGAACTTGGTGATGCTGTTAAGGACATTTCTGATGAGGATTTACTCGATGATTCAATAGTAGCAAAAATTCGTGAAGAATTAGCCGAACCTAAAGCCGAAGAGAAGGCTGAAGAAGAAGCTAAAGAAACCGAAGAAAAAGCCGAAGAAACAGAAGAAACAGCCGAAGAAGAAACAGAGGAAAAGGCTGAAGAAACTGAAGAAAAGGCAGAAGAAGTCGAGAAGTCTGAACTAGAAGTTCTTAAAGAAGAAAACACCGAGCTGAAAGCAAAAATCGAAGAACTTCAGAACACTTTACAAGCTAAAGATTCTGAAATTGAAGAAGTCAGGGCTAACGCTGAAAAAATCGGACAACTTAAAGTTGAGTTGAAAGACAATGAGTTTGTTGCTGACTTTACTGATGAGGATTATCTTAATGAAGAAAAAGTTGCTCAAGCTGTAAAAGCAAAAGCAGATGCAGAAATCGTTGCTACTCGTAAAGAGGAATTAAAAGACAATGAATATGCTAAAGACTTTTCTGATGAAGATTATCTAAATGAGGTAAAAGTTGAATTAGCAAAAGTAAAGAAGGAAAAAGATGAACTTCAGGCAAAGATTCCAGAAACTAAAGAAGAAGTTAAAGCTGAAGTTGAGGAAGAAAAAGCTGAAGAAAATTTAGATACAGGTGCAGAAGTAAAAACAGACAGTTTTAAAGAAGTAATGGCTTCTATCCGAAAACAAAAATTAGAGGATAGGGAATCATCAACAGTCGTGTTGAAAAAAGACAAATAATTATTAATAATTATTAGGAGGAAACAAAAGAAATGAGTAAAATCAAATTAACCGCAGAACAAAAAACAGTTCTATCAGAAAAAATGAAAGAAGCAAGGAATTACTCTGATGCGGATAGAGAACTTTTCATTGCAAAGACAATTGGTGATGTCTATGATGTTGAGCTTCCTATCCCTGAAGTAATTGACGCAATTGCCCGGTTTGAGAGAGTTGGTCGTGGAGAGCATCTTTACTACCTAGCTCCTGAAACAGTAACAAAGAAGGTTCGCACACTAACTAGCGGATGTAATCTAACAGAAACAGCAGTTACCCCAAGTTCACGCACCGAAGTTACTTGGACAGACTTAGTTTCTGAAAAGATTTATGTTTGTTTACAGGATTGGTTACAGGGTGACCATGATGTACTTACTTTCAACGCTGACATGATTCAGGAAGCTATGGACAGACAGGAAATTTATGCTGTTCTAGCTCTTGTTGATGCTGGTGCTATAACTGTTTCAAACCTACACACTCTTCGTAGTGGCGAAACCAAATTCGTATTTCCTGACCTAGTTGATATGGCTAGAGAAGTTGCTCCTTATGGACGCAATCTAGTTCTTATCACTGGTGGAACAGTTACAACTGACGTTATGTTGTTAAACTATGATGCCAATAAGAATCAAGCTGTTTCTATCTATGATGTTGTAGATAAGCACATTCCTATTGAATCATTAGCTGTTACTATTAACGGTTCATCAACAACCGTTATGTCAGCAACAAAAGCATACGTTGTAGCAGTTTCTGATGCTAAAAAGAATCGTCCTTTGTTAGTTGCTCGTCGTCAGACAGCAGAGTTGGCAAATTCATTCGATACAGAAATGAAACCAGCTTCAAAGGAACGTATTGTTATCTCTACAGGAAACGAGATTAACATTGGTTCTAACAGCAAAATCGCTAAAGGCTTCGTAGGTTTTGAAGAATATAGTGCCACCGCACTTAACGATTATTGTTTCTCAAAATTCACTCGTAGCTAATAGTTATAGGTAATATGTGGGGAGGAGGAGAAATCCTCCTCCACCACTTCTTTTAACCTTTAATAGAAAAAAGAAAAATGATAAGACCACTAAAGTCAAAAGATTTAAAAAATTTTATTTATTATTGCCAAAAGCGTGATTCTTATGGAGATTTTTATATCACAAAAGATAATAAGCGTTATTTTCTTACTGATGCTACTGTTGCTAAACAGGTATTTAACGAATGCATGAAATGGAATAATAAATGCTATGTGAAGGAAGACTGTGGAGAAATAAAGGCTGTATTATTAGTGGTCGGCTATAAAGATAAGTCAGAACGAAAATATATTAAAGTGCTTTCTGATAATCAAACAGATTTCCAAGACCTTATTAATTATTTAAGTTGGCAAAAATTAAATGCGTTATTTATCAAGGTTAATATTAAAAATAGGCACTTTATTAAATTTAATGTAAAAACAAAAGCTTATAAACCAGCATATATTTTAAGAAAAAATGGTTTTGAAATTATAAAAGTAAGAGAAGACAAAAACGAAGTTTTATTGAAAAAAGAGGATAAACCTTATGGCACTTACAAACACAGTAGCAAGTATAACGTCAATCGTAAGAGGGCTGATTCAAGATACATTAAGGACTGATGGAAGACAAGTTTTTACTTATTCTTCTGACAATACCTTTAAATTATCAAAAGATTATGTATCCTCTGCTACAATTGCTGTTACAATTAATGGAGTAGCTACATCTAGTTTTACTTATAGCTCAAGCACAGGTTATGTGACAGTATCCGCATCTTTAACAGCAAATGATACGGTTATTATTACTTATTCATATTACCTTGAATATTCAGATACAGAGATTTCAAGTTATATCGAAAGTGCTTTAAGTTATTTTGTGCAATATCAATACAAAAAAACCTTTGAAATATCCGGCACAACTGTTGTTGCTGTAAACGATACAGACCCAAGTACAAATGAACTTTATTTTATCGCTATTATCGCTTCTATCTTAATCAATCCACAGAATGTTAAGATTGCTATTCCGGATTTGACTATTGAAGCAAAAAGAGATAAATCAGACCAAGAACAAATTAAAGAAGCATTTGTACATTTCCAAAGCTATTTGGGGGATATTACAACTGAATTGCGTGAGGACATATCATGAGTACATATAAAATAAGATACAATTGGGATGATGATGAGAAGTTTTATCAAGGTGATACTTTGAGTTTTCCTTTTGTTGTTCGTGACACAGATATTACTGGATGGACTTTAAGGGCACAATTTACTGATGCAGATGGCAATTACACAAAAATGGCAACATCTGATGTAACAGGTGGAAGTGATGATGAAATAGAAATCACTGATGCAGAAAGTGGTGAATTTACTGTTACTGTTGCTAAAGATGAAACGGATAATTTTTGCCACGATTGCTATTTAGAAGTAGAAAGAGAGTTAGCATCAGGGGTAGTCAAAACGATTGCCAAAAAATATATTTACTTAGAATATGAAGATGTAGATTGGACAAGCGAATAATGCCATTACCTAATATTAATAAAAAAGTATTTGATGATATTTTCCGCAGATGTCACGAAACAGCTTTGGTTACATTGAAGAAGTCAAAAACAAAAGGAACAAGATACGATAAGTATCGTGATACAGGATGGACAGAAACATATATGAACGCTATTCCTGTTAAGATTTTAAAGAAAACAATTAGTGGGTCTTCTCTTTCCTATCAAGGATTAGGAGTAGCCCAAACAGGGGCTTTAGCAATAATTGTTTCTGATGATGATGTGGAATTGATTAAAAATGCAGAAGCAATTACTATTGACAGTAACGCATATTACGCTTATAGTGAAGCTGTAGGAAATAAGTTTCTTATTTATCCAACAACTTATTCTTCTTATAGTAAAATTATTCTTTTTAGGCGAGATACATAATGGTTCATTATAGAGTTAAAATTACAGGTATTGATGCTGGATTTGTAAAGCGTCAGATAGACAGTCTTTATAAATTATCAGCTATACAGATTGAAAGATTAGCAAGAGAAACAGAAACTCTAATTCGTCAGAAAATTACAGAACGAATTGAAAGAGCTGGTTCTGAAGGAAACTTGGCTAATTCATTTTTTGCAGTTCAGTTGGGCGAAGCAAGTTGGGGTGTTGGCGATATTGAGTATTTGAACCAAAATGCACCTTATTGGTATTGGCAGAACTTTGGTGTGGCTCAAAGTGGAAGAAAAACACCACCAAGAAGTAGAGGTCAATTTGCTCCGGGTGTTCCACAGCCCACTGCTGGTCAAAGCGGTGGAAGATGGTATCAAAGTAGTTCCGGTGGATTTTTGATTAACCCAACGAAGCCTATTAAAGCAAAAAATTATATAGATGCAACTTTAGCAGAAGTAAATATACTTATTAAATCAGTTTTAGGAAAAGGTAAAATTTAAAAATGGCAACTTTATTATTGCGATATGGATTGAATGATAATATAGCTGATGGGCAAAATGTTATTGACAGTACAGGTAATTTTACAGGAACTGTGAATACATATACATCATGGTTACATGATACAGGAAAAGTCGGAACTGGCTGTTTTTATTTTACAACTCTTGGAAAGTATATCACATGCCCATTTAATCCACATCAAATACTAGGTGATTTGGAAGATTTTTCAATTGGATTTTGGATAAAAGGATGCACTATTGAAGGTTCACCTGTTATTGTACCATCTGCTGTTTCTGCTACCACACGTTTTCATGTTCAATTAGGCACAGTTGAAAGTGGTGGAATGGCTAGTCTTTCAATAGGGTTAGGCGACCAATATCAAACAACAGATTACATTTATGATTCAACGGATTGGCAATGTATTGTTATTGTTTGGGATAGTACAAATGAAGAAGTAAAAATTTATGTTAATAATTCTCTTGCTGATACTTTAGATTTTACAGGTATTTCTGGAACTTATAGAGATGCTACTACCATAATTGGACGTACTGGCAGTACATATTTCACAGATTATTTAGATGAATTTAGGATTTGGTCTGGAATGCTTACAGCAGATGAAATGACAGCATTTTACAATTCTGGAAATGGAACAGAAAATCTAATTGTACCTAGAAATCCAAACGAAATTGATAGTTATATGAAGGTTCTTCTTCATGGTGAAGAAAATACCGATAATGCTATGCTTAATGATGTTACGGTAGAACCAGCAAATTTAAGTTATACTGCTACAAGCAAATTTGGAAGTTATGCATTTGATTTTAGTCAATCAGATTCAGCAGATATACAAGGAGTAGGTACGGATAATTATGGAAATACATCTCCTTATGTATTTGAATTTTGGATTTATTTTCCGACATTAACTTCAAGATTATATTGGATTGTTGGCTTTGGTGCTGTAACAATATATTACAATCATACCACAGGAGATTGGGTTTGGTGGGGTAATACTATTGGAAATAAATCCCTAAGTGCTGGACAATGGTATCATGTATATGCAACTTGTGGTGGTCGTTTTGGTGCTGTATATCCTGATTGGTATATTTTTATTGATGGAGAGAAATTATCAGGTTCTACAGTTAATTCAGGAGCTACTTTAGGTTATGTTTGGACACTTGGCAAATATTCAAGCATAACCGCTAATGCTTTCAATGGCTATATAGATGAATTTTCTTTTCGCAGATTTGATGGACTTTCAACACCAGCACAATTAGATACACTTAGGCATACAACAAATTTTATACCACCAACAAAACCATATACTCATGAACTTGCTCATTACAAAATGAATGATACTGACGCAACTACTGTTATTGAAGATTCTGCTGGTGTTGTAGATGGACTTATAGTTAGCGGAACAGGAGCTACATTCACAACAACTGGAAAGATAAATACAGGTCTTAGATTATTGGCTGGTGGAGATATCCTAACTTATAATGATTTAATTCCTATAATAAAAGATGATACTGTTGGTTCAATAACTTTTTGGGTATACCCAACAGCAAATACTTGTTCTTTCTTTGGAATTGGAGATAGTGGAGATGGTGCTTATAACCAATCATATATTATTATTAGAGGACAAAATAGTTATTTTTATGCCCACCATTACGAAGGAGGTTCTCGTAATTGGAGTGCTTCCTCTCCTCTAACAGAAACATGGTTAAATAATTGGCATCATGTTGCTCTTGTACAAGATGGTGTTTCTCCAAAGCTATATCTCAATGGTGTTGAAGGTACAGTCTATGCCACTACTGATACAACTGCATGGATAGCTGATATTTCTGATATTGATATTGTCTGTTCAAATGGATATTCAAATGCTGGAACTCCAACAGAAATATCTACTTCTCATATGGATGATTTAAGGATATATAGAAAAGCTTTAACAGAAGACCAAGTAAAATCAATTTATAATGGTGGAGATGGAACTGAAGATGGTTTAGATTTATTATCAGGGATTTCAATACCAGTTTTAACACATTTTAGGAGGATGATACAATGCAATTCTTAAAACAATCCACAGCAGTTGATGTTCGTATTGGCTGTTTCATGGATATATCAGATGCAGTAACACCAGTAACTAATGTCGTATTAGCTTCTGCTGACCAAGCAGAATTACTAAAACATAATGGAGCTGGAACAACAGATATTAGCGGAAATGCTTGGTCTGCTGTTACCAATTGTGATGGATGGTACGATTTAACATTAACAACTGATGATACAGCTACTTTAGGATTATTAGAAGTTGTTATACAAGATGCAGATTTATGTCTTCCTACTTTCGCAAGATTTATGGTAGTTCCGACAAATGTATATGATTCATTCTTCAGCACCGATAACTTACAAGTAGATGTTACTCAAGTTGGCGGTGGAGCAGTTGCCGGAGCAAGTGATTTGAAAGCTGATGTTTCTGCTTTGGCTATTGAAGGAAATGTTGAAGGGCATGTAACAACTTCTTTAAATTCTTATGACCCACCAACAAGAACAGAAGCAACTTCAGATAAAGAAGCTATTACTACTGCTATTGGAAATCTGAATGATTTAAGTTCTTCTGATATAGCTACTGAATTAGAAACATATGATGGTGTGAAAAGGTCAGAAGCAACTTCAGATAAAGACGAAATTATAACCGAAGTGGATGCAAATGAAACAAAGATTGATGCATTAAACGATTTAAGCTCTAGTGACATAGATACAGCTTTGGAAACATATGATGCTGTAAAGCGTTCAGAAGCAACTTCAGATAAAGACGAAATTATAACCGAAGTGGATGCAAATGAAACAAAGATTGATACCTTAGATGCAAAAGTTGTTGTGGTTGATGGAATTGTAGATACAATTAATAGCAATTTAACAACTGTAGATGGAAATGTTGATTCTATTAAAACACAAACTGATAAAATTCCTTATATTTTAGGATTAAGTCAAGAAAATTATAGAATTTCATCCCCTGTTTATTCAAGTGGACTTTTAACATCCGCAACAGTTAAAATTTATTCATCAAAAACAGATTGTGATAATGCTGAAAACGAAATCGCAACATATACTTTAACAGCCACTTATGACGGTTCTAATCAGATGGAAACTTATAAAGTGGTGAAGGAGTAAATATGAGTGGTCTTACTTTAATAACTAAGGGTTTTTTACCTCCTGTTGAAACAGAAGAAACAACAGAAGTAGTACAGGAAATAAATATTGAATTAACAACAGATATTCTTATTAAAATCGAGGTAGAATAATGTCAGTAACTATTAATGGAAAAAATACAACAAAATTATCTTTAGTTCAAACAGAAGCCAAAAGGTTAAGTTTTTATTATGATACAGCTATCACCACTGCTACATTTGCTTTAAAGGTTGAAAATAGTGCTGGAACTGCTGTTATTTCAAAATCTGATTCCGATTTTGATAAAACAAATGTTGGTAATGGGTATGCTTATATCACGTTAAACACAACTGACCTTAATTTAGCAGTTGGTTTTTATAAATTACAGTTAAAAACCACATGGAACGCAACAACTTCTGTTGATAAAACAACAATTTTAACTCTTGAAATAACAGAAAGCTTATTTTAATCATGAGTAATCTTACTTGGCAAACTAGAAGAAATTTAGAAAATTCATTTGTTGATTTTTTAACAGATGAAGCAAACGATTTGACTATTTTTTATAAAGGGTCAAACCAAGCAATAGATATAAGAGTAGGCAATACTCCACAGGATGATTGGACACTACCTAATATATCTATTTATATAGACAGCAAAACAGCTCCAAGAGCATTTGTAGGTCAAAATCGAAGATTAGAATCCTTTCTTATGATTATTGACATTCGTGCTTTAGATGATGGAATGAGAGCTGATTTGGCTGAATGGGTAGCAACAACAATTAATGATGGATTTGATGTTTATGAATATGACCCAAATTCAGGAACACCGGATTCGCCATTTAAAGCTTTGAATGGTAAAGCTTCAATTGATTTTGTTTCCGATACAGCCATTAGAAGCACAGAGGATGCTAATCTTTTTGAAAAGTTTAGACATAGAATAACTTGCAATATTTCAATTGCAGAATAAGGAGATAGAGATGTTCGGAGATTGGAAATTTTATTTATTTATTTTAGGAGTAGTAAATGCTCTTATCACATCTATTGCTTTTTTGACAATAAAGTTTAACGATTTACGTCATCTTGCTATTGATGTTGAAAAGATTGAAAAAAGAGTAAATGATATTGACCGTAAGGTAACAGAGTTGGATAAATCCTTTGCAGTACAAGGAGAAAAGGTGTCGAAATTAGAAAAATTAGTTAGTTAAAGTATGGTCAGATACAGTTCGCAGTGCCGAAGTTGAATACAGATTAATAAATATAGTTAAAAGGAGAAATTGAAACATGGCAGACGATATTAGACACGCAAGAGCAGTAAGCCCTTACTTTCGTCCAATTATAGCTGGTTCAAATGATGAACTTCATGGATTGACAGGTATAGGGGCAGACCCAAGCGTAGGGTCAGAAAAAGTTTATGTAATTGGAAAACAAACAAAATGTGGAACAGACACAGAAACACCTGTAGTCACAGTTCCATTATCACAGTTGGAACGTGGTGAGATTGCTAGTTATCTTTGTTTAGCAAACTTAGCTTCAGAACCATCCGGGGGGCTTGATGTAGCTGATTTCAATAGCTCCTTAACCGACGCTATTTTCTACATAAAAGACGCATATGCTGGAAGCCTTGATTCAACAATTTGGATTCCACAGTGTACAGTTAATAGCATTACACTAAACGTAGATGACCCTGAAGGACGTATTACAAGGGATATCGAACTTAGCGGAGATGACAGACGTATTTTTGCTGGTGCAAACAAATGTTTAACATTCAGCAAATCTACAGTTGGTTCTGGTTATAGTGCAGAGAATTATACTATTGATATCTCTGACCCAACACCTGTAGTAGACCCACATAACGCTGGTGTGTATGTTATGTCAGTTGTGCGTGTTCGTTCAGGCGAAGCTAAAACCCTTGAAATCACAACAGATTATACATATGTTAATGGAACTACAACAGTAACAATTCTTTCTGCTACAACAGGAGATATCTATCACGTTTATTGGAGTGCTGGTACATTTCCAGCTTCCGGTGACCCAACATCAGTTGATTCTGACAGTATTTGCTTCCTCAAAGCAGAGAACGTCACTATTTTAATTGATGACGGTGTTACTGAATTAGAATTGGATAGATTGTCCTCTTTATCACTTACAGTTACATTTAACAGAATTGATGAAAAGGTTCTTGGTAATGACCAAAGAATCCTTCGTGAAGTTTCTGACAGTCCTGTAACTGTTGATTTTAGTGCAAGAGTAAAACGGTATCGTGGTGATAGAGCTTTCATGGCAAGTTTAGCTTCTGCTAACCTAGCATCAAGTGTTAAATCTTTCAGTGATGATGTTAAAATTACTGTTAAGATTTATAACAATGCTGATAAAGATATCTTCTTAATTGGTTATCAGGTTGATAATTTATCATACACAGGTGGCAGTTTTTCAATTAGTGCTAACGAATTTGGCACAATTGATGTTTCTGCTGAATCTGATGATGTTAAGATTACAACAACAGTAGGCGATTTATAATAAAGTAGTTTAATGCTTGGGGAGGGAGATAACCTTCCTCCCCTTGCAAAATGTAAGGGGAATGTATGGACAAAGCAACTAAGGAATTTATTAAAAGGATTTGTAAAGACCAGAGCCGGAGTTTGGTTGGTAAGGCTTGTAAACAGATTGAAGTTTTACAAGAACAACCTAATATTTCTGAAGTTACCAAGAATGTGCTTGGTCTTCAAAAGGCTCTTTTAAAAGAACTTATTTACGAAGAATTTCGTACCCTTCGCAATACCATTGTGTTTTATGCTGAAGGGAGAGAGTATAAAGAGTTTCCTATATATACCCCTAAGTCAGATGAATAATCTAGGCAATAGGGGTTTTTTTATTTAAAAAGGGAGATACCATGAGTGAACCAGAAACTGACCGTCTTAAAATGATTGAAACCGAACTTGCTTACCTTAGAAAAGCTATTGAAGAACTTAAAGAAATGAGAACTGTTGAAATTCACACACATTATTATAATGATTATTCTGGTTTAGCAGATAAAATGATTAGTATTGAAGACCTTTTAAAATTAGATGAAGATGATGAAACCCAGTATGGCTTTTAACAATTAAAGGAGAATAGTATGGAAAACGAAATATTATCACAAGAAAAGAAAGCAGAAATCCAACAGACTTTAAAGGATTTAAATTTATGCACTTCAACAAGAGCTTTGATTGAAGATAATAAATACTTATTTTCTTATAAAGACGCTACTTATAGGGTTAGAATGCCTAGTCAGGAAGACCAGATTGTAGCAGAACGTATTCAGAACAAAGAAAAGATTAAACTTTATAAGGATAAAGATAATGTTACAAAGAAGGACTGGATTAAAATATTAAAAGAATCTCAAAACATTGATATTCCGGCATTAGAAAAAGAAAAAGAGCAGATTTTAAGCGAATTAAGAGATGCAATGCTTGAAACAGCCCTAATACCTTCTGATGAACCTGAAAGATTAGCAAAAGCATTGGAAAAACAAGATGAAATAAACACAAGATTTCAAAATATTTTAATTGATATAGCTGAATATTTATCGCCTTGTATTGAATCACAGGTTAAAGTTGAATATTATAGATATCTTGCTTATATGTGTACAGAAGAAGTTGTTAATGATAAAACAAAAAAGATTTGGGATTCCTTTGAAGCTTATAAAAAAGATGAATCTGGATTATCTACTATAGCTTTAGATGGAGTTCAATCTTTACTATTGAGCTTAACATAATAATGAATATTGAAGATAAGATTAGACAACTCGCAAGGTCTTCTTATTGGCAAGAGATATATACTTGTTCAAAAGACTGTTCTGGAATTAATATATTTAAAAATCGGAATACCTTTTCAGGATTACAGTATTTATTTCTTTATTGGCTTCGTGTCTATTCTATGCTTTATTCAGAACTATCAAGTATGGAGTGGGAAAATCTTGATGAAAAAGTAATAGATAACAATTCCAGATGTGATGCTTTTTTATATTGGAGAGCCAAAACGATAGAAAAAGATTTAAGAAAAATGAAGCGTGAAGAACGCAAACAAAGAAACAGTAAAAAGAAAAATCAGTTTGACATTCCTATTTTTTCTGGTGTAAAAAATACTGAAGATAAAGAAGGTGACGAATAATGGCTTTAGGTGACAGAGTAGTTATACAATATGATGCTGACATTTCAAGAGCTAAAAGGCAAATACAGGTTCTTGATTTAACAAATAAAACATTAGCCAAAACTTTAGGCACAGAGTTTGTAAAAGGGGCAAGTGTTGTATCTAATGAACTAAAGAAGATAACTTATAACGCTAAAGGAATTAAGCTTGGTGACGGAACAGTTGCAAATCAGCTTAGAACATACGAAACTGTTTTAAAAGGTGTAGATGGTAAATATAAAACTTTAACAAGAACTGTTGCTGGTTATGGTAAAAATCAACAGGTTGTTAATCAAACAGTAAAAAATGGAGCTAATGTCACAAGAAGTTTTGGTGATAACTTAAAAACTCTATTAAAACGTGCTGTTTTGACTATCCCTGTTTGGTTTGCTTTACGTCAAGGTATTGCCACAGTTTTTCGTACAATCAAAGATGGATTAGCCACTATTGCTGAATTTGATAGAGCAATGCAAAAATTAAACCGCAACTTATCTGCTACTTCTCCGGGTTATGATTTTAGTGGATTACAAGACCAAATCGAAGAATTTTCTATTAAATCTGGTAGAAGCGTAACAGAAGTTACTAATGCTATTCAGAAGTTTGCTACTGTTGGTTTTACACTTGAAGAATCTTTAGCTGGTGGTATTGGTTCTTTGAAATTAGCTGTTAATTTATTTGGTGAAGGTGAAGAAACTGCTAAAGCTTTTGCTCGTTCTTTGCGTGTTTTAACAAATAATCTTGGAAGCACAGAGGAAAAACAGTTAGCTATTAAGAATGCTCTTGCTTTAACAGATAAACTTTGGCAAACAAACGCTTTTGAAATCACAGAATTAAACCAAGATTTAGAAAAATTTGCTGGTACAGCTAACATAGCTAATTTATCTATTAATGATACTCTTGCTGTATTAGCCACTCTTAGTACAGGTGGTCAGGCAAAGAGGGCTGGAAGATTATTAAGAACAACATTATTAAGTGCTTTGGCTGATATTCAAGGAATATCTCAAAAATTACAATTAAGTTTTGACCCAAGTACCCAAGGAACAACAGAATTTATTCTTGCGTTAGTTGATAGATTATCCGAACTTAAAACAGTTGATGAAGTTCCAGCCGATTTAGCTGAATCATTAGGCGAATTATTTGGAGCAAGAAGGACTGAAATTATTGCATCATTAGTTTCTTTGAAAAACGTATTAAGAGAAAACCTTGCTTTAAGACCAGACCTTGAAGCATTTGACGAAACATTTAATAAACAAACAGAAACAATTAGTGGTTTAACAGACCGTTATAAAAACTTAAATAAACTCATTGGAAAAGCTTTTACAGAAGGATTAGTAGGTGGTGATAAATATATTAATCTTTTAAGAAAAGTTGTTGGGGCACAAGAAGATGTTGAACGTAGTGCTGAAGCAATGGGTTATACAATTAAAAACGCTTTAATAGCTGGAGGAATTATAGGTGTTGGTGCGTTTCGTGCCCAACTGTTAGCTTTTGCTACTGCTACAGTTCCAAGTATCGCTAAAAAAATTGTTACTGGTTTAGCAACTCCTCTTGGAGCAATAGGTGTTGGTATCTTTACTGCTCTCCAAGTTAAAGAACAAGCAAATAAATTAGAAAAAGATGCAAAAGCTACTCATAAGACCTTTGATAAAATAGGTCAGGATATGGCTGGTGCTATTAATAAAGGGCTTAAAGGAAATCTTTCAATAGAAGAAATCGAAGCAGTTTTAGCAAAAATAGATGTTGCTGGAACAGGTGCAAATTTAGGATTAGGTGAAGGTGTTAATATTGAAAGAGTAAGAGCTGAATTAGAAAAAATACTTGCAAAACAAAAAGAAGTAGATAAAGCTCAAAAACAATCAGAAATTAATGATAAAAAGAAAGAAGATAATTTTATTCGTCAGGGCAAATTACAAGATGTTATTATTAAAAATACCCTTGACAGACTAAAATTAGAAGGAGCTTCTACTTCAGAAATTCTTAAAGCAGAACAGGCATTAAATAAGCGTTATAAAAAAGAAAAAGATATTTTTGAAGTATTAGATGACCAACTTAAAAAAGAACAAGCTATCAATGATGAAAAAGAATTAGGTACTGATTTATCCGATAGAGCCAAAAAACTTTATGACATTGCACAAAAATATGGTGTTGATATGGCTAAAGGATTAAGTGATGTTTTAGCTGGAGATGTAGATTTTAGTGCATTTGTTAAAAAAGGTGGTAAAGCTCTTGATGTCTTTAAAGAGAATTTTGGTGATATTTTTAAAGAACAACAAGCATTATCGTTTTTTAAAGGTAAAACACAGTTTGGCTTTCAGGAGCTTAAAGGCGGACAAAAGATAAATGTACCTGTTTCTGATAGAGGAGTTGTTGGAAGAACAGATATAGGACAGACTGTAGCACAGCAAGAGCTACAAGCTAGGAAAAATTTACGTTTAGAAGAAGCACGAAGAAGAATGGATAGTGCATTATCAAGCGGAAAAACAATGGCAGTTTTAGCTCAAGAAGCACAAGCTAAAAAATATGGAACTCCTATACCACAGACAGGCACAGTAGCTAAATCTGAACATCATGTTACAATGGATTTGGTTATAGATGGAAAGAACTTTAGTATTGGTTCTACTTCTAAAGAAGATTTCAAAAAAGCAGTATCTGAAATTGAACCAAGAATTGTTTATATTTTTAATGAACAGCTAGATAAGATGTGGGATAGAGTGGCAAATAACCCAAAAGAAAAAGGGGCTAAAGTCATAGATAATAAAATAGAGGACAAATAATCATGGCATACATACCAACATTTAAATTATATGATTCAACAGGAACATCATTGCAGTATACATTTGAATATGTGACTGATATTGATGATTTCCAAGACCCTCAATCTTTTGTAGAACATACTTCTCTAAGAGGACAGGGGTCAATTATTTCGGCTGGTTCAACAGAACCTTGGGATTTAACATTAACTTTTATGTTAAAAAATACCACATATGCCGGATTAGTTGCAGAAATGAATGCACTTTTAACAACTATAGCTAAAAATACAAAATATGTGTTAAAGGTTGGTTTAACAAGTACAACAACAAAAGATTATAAGGTGAAAAGATTAACTTCTTTTCAGTTTCCTTTAGATTCACGAAAGAAAAGAATAACTTGGCAAAGAGTAGTCTGCACATTTCGTGTAGATGCTTGGGCTTAACAAAGGAGAAATAGTATGGCTTTAAAAGTCTATGTAAATTGTGATTCAACTGATTCACCACAAGGAACAAGTGGGGTTGAGTGGGTTGAGTATGCAGAAAGTTCAGATAAACTTATCTTTACTGCTGGAAATAGCGTAGTAGCAGATGGGGAAGATGTGCCATCACAGGCAGAACTTATTTCTGCTGGTGTAATATTAACAGGGGCACAAATTATCATGGATACATATTTACTTCAAGATACAAGTGCAGATGAATTAAAAGATATACCAAATATGGGCAATGTTAATAAAAGGTATGTTCTTTGTTTTGCATTTGACGCTTCTACAGCATCAGAACCACAGTTAGAAGTATATGATGATGATAATTTAAACACAGCAACAGGAGCAATGCTTGGAAGTGGAACACCATCTTCAAGTTTTATTCGTGGTGTTGTAACAACTTCAGGATTACCCGGAGCTGGATGGATTACAACCGGAACAAGAATGGCTGGAAGTACAGACGGAAATTATTTGGAATTAAATGATGGAAGTGGTTATTTAAGCACAGCTACCAATTTATATGCAAATATATGTGTAGTAATTCCAGCTTCTCAAACAACTGGATTTAGTGCAAGTCCTGTATTTGTAGTTAAATGGTTAGATAATTAATAAAGGATAAATAATGACAATCACAACTCAACATAGTTTTTCAAGCAATGAAGATGTCACTGCTATGTATTCTGATACAAATAGCAACCATTTATGGACAGCTTTTGCACAGAATAGTAGTGATTATTGTATTTTGAAAAAACAAGGATGTCTTGACCCTGAACAGACATACTATAGTTTAAATAAATATGTGGATGAAATTGTGGCAATTGCCGGAGATGCAACCTATATCTATTTAGCTTATTCAGATACAACTTTATTGGGTGAAATTATTTCAGCTTCAAATCCTTTAACAACAACCGTTGAAATTACAAACCCTGAATCAGAAGACCCTGTTGATGTTTTAATAAGTGGCTCTGATTTATGGTATTTGTTGCCCGGCTCTGCAAGTGGAGCTAATGCCAAGCTTTTAAAATACAACACATCCGGAGTTCTTCAAACAACTGTTGATTTAACAAAAAGCGGAACTACTATCACAAATGCTAAGTCAATGACTGTAGATGGAAACGGAGATATTTGGATTGCTACTTACGCAGTTCCTTCTACAATTGTAAGAGTAACAGAATTATCCGGTGGTACATATGAATTTACCGAAGATACATCATTAATTACTTAGGAGAAATAATGGATAAAATAGTAAAAGAAATTGTTACTAAAGAAAGTTTTATCACAGTAACTTTAAAAGATGGTAGTGTACAAAAAATACCAGCTTTAAAAAAATATACTTATTATACAGATGGTTCAAATGATTTTGAAGTGAATATTCAAAAACCTTTAAAATTAAGTGGACAATATCAGGAGGAATAAAAATGGCTTCAGGTGTTTATAATAGAGCAAAAGCTAATTTAATGAATGCATTAATGGATATGGGAACAGGTGGGGATACAATAAAAGTTCTTTTATTGGATTCTAGTCATAGTTTTGACGCTGATGATGATGTTCTCGCTGATGTTTCTGCAAATGAAGTAGAAACAAGTGGTACTGGTTACGAACAAAAAACATTAGCCAATCAGTCTGTTACACAGGATGATGCTAATGACGTTGCAAATTTTGATGCAGATAATTTATCATGGACATCAGCATCTTTTACAGCTCGTCATGCAGTTATCTATGATGATACAATAGGAACAGATGACCTTATTTGTTCTATTGATTTTGGAGATGACGAGGTTGTATTAAACGGAACATTTCAAATTAATTGGTCAAGTAGCGGAATAATTCAATTAGCATAAAGGGGTTTAAATTATGGCTGGTTTAGATAGTAATGTAAAATTACTTATACATTGTGATGGAGTAGATGAATCAACAACATTTACTGATTATTCTGCTACTGGTCACACAATCACTGCTGAAGGTAATGCCCAAGTAGACACTGCTAAACAAAAGTTTGGCACAGGGTCATGCCTTACATCAGCATTTGGTGATTATTTATCAGTTGGTGACCATGCAGATTGGGATTTTGGAGCAAATGATTGGACAATTGATTGTTGGTTATATTTGAACAGTGCCACACCATCAACAACGGTTTGTTCAAGGGTAACTGGTAGTGGAAACTACTTTTACATAGCATGGGAAGGTGGAAACCTTAGAGTAAGGGATGCTGGTGGAAGTATTGATTTTAGCAGAGCAGTTACTGAAACAACAGGCTCTTGGTTTCATTTGGCTATTGTTCGGTCTGGAACAAGTATGTATATTTTTAAAGATGGTGTTCCACAAGGTGCTACAGCAAGTGTTAGTACAACTGCTTTTATTGATAGAGCAGTTGCTTTAGAATTTGGTCGAATGTCTGATAATGCTGGATATTATCTTAATGGTTGGATAGATGAAATTCGTGTATCTGATGTGGCAAGATGGACAACAACTTTTACTCCACCAACAGAAGAATACAACGCAAATGTCACAATTACCCCTTCTGTTTTAACAATTACTTCTTCTGTAGAAACACCAACATCAGCAGTTACACTTACTGATGCATTAGTAACACCTTCGGTTTTGACAATAACATCATCTGTACAAACACCTACATTTCCAGTAATAGGTGCTAATATCAATAAAATTATAAATTCTGGAAACTATTTGTTAGCAGTAACAAATACTTCTCCAGCTAAACTTATTAAAATTGATATTTCTACACCTACCGCACCAGTATATACAGGAACAACAATTTCTGCAATAAACACTGCAAAAGATATTTGTCTTGATACTACCGGAAATTATGTTTATGTATCTGGTGCTAGTGGTCTGATTTCTAAAATCCAAATTTCTGATATATCTAGCAAAGTAACAATTGATTTAAGTGATACAGATGACGTTTATCAAATAGAAAATAACTCTAATAAAGGCATAACTTATGCCGGAACTGATTCAACAACAGGAGAAATCTATACTCTTGATGATAGGTCTAATTTTGAAATAGACACAGATTTTAAAGCTGTTTCTCAAGAAACATTTGAGATTGATTCTGATTTTAATATTGTAGATGCATTTGAATTGGACAGTGAATTTACAGCATTAGCTTATGATTACTTCTATGTTAATAGTGATTTTAAATGTTTAACAAAAGAAACAGTTGCTATTACATCTATTGATGATATAGTTCCTATTGACTTATCGGATTTTGTTGTTAAAATTGATGGAGTTACACTAGGTAATACTGACTTGGTTATGGAATCTATCGAAATAACTCACTCTGAAGGAACTGAAAGTCAAGCAACATTTACTTTAACACGAAAACATGATGATTTAAATCATACATTAGAAGGTGCATCATCTACAATAACATCACAAAATACTGTTCTTATTACAATTGATGGTGTAACAGTTTTTAATGGAAAGATTGCAGAATTGAACTGTATCTATTCAGATTCTCAAGAACAAGTTGAAGTTACTGCTTATCAAGATGAACCAACAGCAAAGGTACAAACTATTACTCTTTCATTACCAAGTGTAGGGGCTAGATTATCTTTGTATGATGTTTTATTGAGCAATCCTAGAATTTATAATCCTTATATTAACCCTAGCAATGAGGATAATCCTAAAAAATATAAAGGAATTAAAGTTGATTTAGGAACACAGATTGACCAGCATGTTACTTCATTCTTTATTAGTGATAATGGTCTTTATAATCCATTAAATCGTAGTGCATCAAGACCCGGAAATATTGCACAGCGAATCCATGAAGGAACATGGAATTCTGTTCCTCAATATACTTATTTCTGGTCACCAACTGTACAGAAAATGGGAGAGATTGATTTAGGAAGTACAATCTCAAAACATTTTTGGTTTATAGGAACATCTTTAGCTCCTGTTACTGAAGACCTCTGGATGCTTTTAAATGCTTCACATTGGCGACAAAGAAAATGGAATGATACTGAAACTGAACTTGGGTATTATTATGTTGGTGATGCCCCATATAAAGAAATCAGTTGTAGAAATGGTGTAAAAAACGTAACTCCTTATTTATATGATAGAGGAGATGGCTTATACAAGAAAACTGATGAATCTTATAATTATGTTGATTATGCAAAAACAGTAGCTGATTTAGAATATGAATTGTTAAAAAATATCAACGGAACAGTTCTTCCTGATACCTCTTGTGATTTAACAATGACAATAGATTGTTACTTATATTATAAGATTGGTTTATTAACTAGAATAAATATTGATAATACAACATCAGCAAATACATTTAATGGAAACAATGGTTTTCCTGTCAGTGCAAAATCTATCACAATCACATCTGCTGATAGGAAAGTTACCATTAACGCTGATAATTCAAAATCTCAAGAAGAATTAGAGATTATTAACTCTCAATTTCCTGATGATACAGATGACGAATATATTCAAGCTGAATCTGAATATTTAGTTGCTGGTAAAACAGATATGAAAACTGAACTAACAATTGATAATGAGGATTCTTAATGACACAATATCGTACTTTTGTTAATAAAAATAGCAAACTTAATGATATATATCAAGAAACTTTAGATATTCTCTATCGCATTTCTCAAATAGAGAAACAGAAGCCAATAGAACAGTCTGTTCCTGTATTTAAGATGAATAAAATTTATTCTCTTGATACAACTCCTACTTATTATGACCTCTATGATTGGAATGGAATAATTTATACATCTATTGAACCAGAACCCTCTACAGCTTATCAATCAGGCTATAGAGGAGGATGGTTTTTTTTATATCCAACTCAAGATTTTAGAGTACCACAAGGAATACCAGCCCACCTATATGCTCCGGGCACATCTGAAGATGATTGGGAATACACAAAAACAGTTGGTATTATTCAAACTCAACTTACGTTCCATAATATGACAGAGAGAGTTATAAATTATATGAAATTAAAATCTTATATTTATAACGATATTAATGAAACTGTAAATTGTTTAGATTTTAATGAAAGTTATAGATGGCATCAAGAAGGGGATAATTATACTTTCTATTACAATGCTTTCTTTTCTGTAGAAGATGCAGATTCACAATTACTTGTTAAAGCAGAGTTATGTGCGATTAACCCTAATACCTATGATGCATTAACAAAAGAAAAAATAAAATGACACAACATAGACCTTACAATCAACCAAAAAAATTAGATTATATTAAGGAAAAGGTTTCAGAGAATAATAAGAACCTTACTATAATAGAAAAAGTTCCTGATTTTCGTAGGATGTCAGCTCATGAATATGTTAAAAATTCTCATATTGTTTATGAATCTGATTGGACAGTATTAGAGCATGAAGATATACCAGAAGCCACATCAACAGAAGAAAATACCCTTTTGCCTGAAAGAGCAAAATATGAATTTACAGGAACAATTGCAATTACTGATGAATTATTGCCTTACCTTAAACCAGTAATTCTTGTTAAGTCAAATGCAGATGTTACTATTCAAAATGTTTTTAGTTATACAAGAAGTGGTTATATGGCTGTTCAATTTCATTTATATGATTGGCAAGGTATTACATATACATCTGGATGCGGAGCAGAGCTTTTATCACCAAACCCTTCCGAATTATATACTGCTGGTGTTGGCTACGGATTCAAATACCCTCAAGCTCATTTTCCAGTTCCTGTAAGTGAAAATCCGGTTCATGTTTTACCCGGAGAAAGATATATAGGGGCTGATAATGCTGTTTGTGCTTGTGAAGGATGTGAAACACCCGGACAGTATTGGGAAGATAGTGGAGTTGTTACATTTAATGGCTTATTAGCTTATTATTCATATGAAGATGCAGTGGATGTTGTGAATGATTGGTTTGATGATGTTTTATTTACAACAAATCCACCATATGATGCCTTTGAATTAGTCAGCGAAGAAAGAGTAAATACTGCACACCAAAAGAAAGTTTTTACAAAGAAGAATGACCAAGAGTTTGATTTTGAAATTTCTGGTGATATGCTTCAGATTTCACCAGCAACTACAGAAACAGACTATTCCCATGTTGAATACAAAACTTATAAAGCATCAGGTGTAGACTTTGAAGTTAAATTAATGATGTATTATATTAACCCAAATACTTATTCAGAAGGAAAGATTTACGTCACATGACAACTCCAAGAGATGAAATGAGAGAGAAACCTGTTTTAGAAACTGCAAATAGGTATGATAATAAAAACGATTCTACTCTAAAAAATGAATATAGTGATAGAGATAAATGGATACAAATTACCAGAGATGGTAATAAGCATATCTACTATCAAGCAAAATTTCGTAACTATTCTACTGATTTTGAAGTTATGGATTTTCTATTAGATGAAGACGGAGAAGTGGAATATGTTTTTAAATCTTGGGATGTAACTATTGCTTCAATAGCTGGTGAGGGAGTTGTAGAATCTTTAGCTGAAACGATAATGCCTTACATTACTTATAATATTGTATATCAATCAGGGATTGAGAATGAAATTGATTTTTATAATGGACAATATAATGTACAGCAAACTTCTGTTTTTGATGTGAAAGATAATACTCTCTATTTAAGAATGTCTTCCTATATAAAAAAGTATTTTGACAGTGACCCTTTAATTGTTCCAGAAGCTAAAATTCTTGTTGATTTTAAGAATCCTTCGGAATATCTAAGATAATTTTTGGAGAGCTGTATTTATTTACTCTTATCCATTCATTCTTTCCTTCAAACCACCCCCACCCAAATGCTTCATTGATATAAAACATTAACCAAAGGTCGTTTAAAGTTTGTGATTCTAAATAACCATTACAGCATGTTCTTGATATTCCAACCCTAAAACAACTCAACAATTGGAGATAGGTCTTCTTTTGATACTTTGGAAGCTGTTTGCAAAGCTCCACAAGTTCATCCTGTGTTAATGGATTAATACCTAGAGCATTACATTTCTTTATATAAGTATTAGCGAATTTCGGCATTGTTGAATAGCATTCTTGGGTTATTTAATTTACCTTCTTGCCAACCATTAAGAATTTGCTTTCCGTACTCTTGATAAATAGGAAGTTCTTTTTTAAACATTCTCTTATTTAATAAATCAATAACAAAAATATCAGTGCTATTTTCTTTTCTTCCCATATACATAAATCTACTAATACCGCTTTTTCCAAATGCAACTTTTTCAATAACATGGTTGTATTGTTTGTAACCTTCTAAAATAACTTGAGAATTATTAAATACAAAAATAGCCCGGATAATCTTCTTGGATTCATCAATTTTCATCCAATCTCTTTCCATTGTAACTCCAGAAAAGTTTGTATTATCTTCGTATTGAACTGTAAATCTTGGTTTTTCCATGATAACTCCTTATTTAAAGTAAACCCACCATAACAAATATAATTGTAAAATAATCAAAAATATAAATCCAAAGTAATTTAAAGCTCTGTAAACAGGAATAAATTTATCTCCTAAAGGTTTCTCTAATAATACTTCCCATAAATGCCCTCCATCAAGAGCCGGAAAAGGAATTAAATTGGTTAATCCACAGAACATATTAAGCAAGGATAGCTGTAAAATAAGCCAATTCATAGGAATGTTTCTAACCAAAAAGGCTACCATTTCATAATCCTTTGTAAACAATGCCTTTAAAAACTCCATGTCTATTGCAAACCCAAGCCGAATAGAACCAAAGTTTATAATGTAGCAAATACAGGCAAACAGGATATTAACAGTTACTCCGGCAATTAAAACAGCAAATTTGTTCCTATATGGATGTGCCAAAAAATCATCAGGTTCTTCCTTGGATTCCATGCCCTTTATGTCACAATACCCCCCAAAAGGCAACGGAGAAAGCCTAAAATCTATCCCCTTGAAGGTTTTATGTAAATAAGGTTTACCGAACCCTATTGAAAATGCTTTGACCCCCATACCGCATTTTAGAGCCACTAGCATATGAGCCAATTCGTGTATGGAAACTGTGATTAGTAAACAAAATAAAAACTGGTATGTTTCAATAGAGAAAAAAATAGCAATTGTTGTATCAAATATTGTTTTTATTATATTAAACATTGGGTTTCCTAACTCTTTCTAAATGAATATATTCATGCCATTTTTTGAGATTGTATTTCTTTTTCATATAATCCTTACCAATCTCTAAGTTCTTCTGACGTAACTGTTTATATTCTGTTTCTATATTTGAACGATACTGACCTTCACAATAATCTGTAAATCCTACCTTAAACCCTTCTTGTTTTAATCTCCAAAACCAATCACCATGCTCCCCCATCTTCACATTATCATCCCATAGAACAGAAGCTAAAACCGGAGTTTTTGCCATAAAGAAATTCCGTATTACATCACAAGTATGAACCGTTATTTGCTTGTCTGTATATCTATCTAAAAGAGCATTAACCGGATGCCTTTCAATAAAATCAAATACAAATGCTTCTTGTATATCTAAATAGGCTTCCCAAGAAATACGTCCTTTTAATTCTAACCCAACAACATCATACTCCTTAAAGCAAATAAATAACTCATTTAATTTTTTCATTGATTCTGTGAACATAATACTATCTGCTGAAATAACACAATAATCTGCTCCTATTTCCATTGCTTTCTCAACAAGCTTATTTCTTGCATAAGATAAACCACAATCATAAGGAAGTTTAACCACTTTAAATCTATCCTGATGTAAATCATCATGTGCCTTTGCACAAGCTGTATGATAGAAAATAGTTTTTTCTTCACTATAATCTTCGATATTATTCTGTTCACCAATAAGCACTACCCAATTGTCTTGATAAACATCAAGTATCGAATTAAGTGATTGCATTAAGCCATTATCTTTTAGAATTGTAGGAATACAAATTGCGATTTTAGGTTGAGTATCCATATTCAAAAGCCTTTGACCTTATTTCTGTTGTTAATTCAGTATTGATTTTATATAAATCTGACCAATTTAATTCTATATGTTTTCTAGTATTTACAGGACTTTTATTTGGTATCTCACAATAAGGGATTTCCAATTGTTCGCACCATTCTTTATTTACATATTTTAAATCTTCTAATCTATATCGCCATACTGCTTTCTTTTCAATAAACTCATTCCATTTTAACCAAGTAACCATACAATTTTTTATTGTGTTTTCTCTATTAACAATTGGGTCTGGAAGTTCTATAAATTGAGCCATATAAATCATGCTCATTGTCCAAAGTGTAGTAGAAGATGCAATAACCTTTAAAGGATGTCTGACTTGATGAATTATTTTATCAAAATCACAAACGATTTCTGTTTCTCTGCATGGCGGTTCAAAAACTCCACTCTTAATATGTTTCCAAGAAGCAGTAAAACCATTAGGATTTCTTTTTTCGTAGGTACACGAATGTCCTAAAGCATTTAAAAGATTAGCAATATAATGTGTACCACTTCTAGGATGTCCTGTTATAAGTATATTTATCATTGTTCTGTTATACCATACTTTCTCCACCTTGTTCCATATCCATAAAAATTTTGAAGATATGGAATTACAGGAAATGGAATCTTTCTAGCCCTTCCAAAAAATCCAATCTCTTTCATTTTTGGTGGCATATTAGTAGAAAACTTAACCTTTAATTTTAAATTTAATTCTTTATAAATCGCTGACGCTTTTTCAATATCTTTTACCGCTATATGTATTGTATCTGGTGTTAAACGAGGTTCTCCAAACCTTACTGCATCTAAACAACTTGTTTTTATTAAACAATAATCAATTTTATTTTGTTCAAAAATTGAATCTAGTAAAATAAATTCTTCTTTAATTGATAAATCTTTTGTATCTGGTATTGCTATTTCTTCTATAGATTTCTTTATTGTTAAACTATCATAAACTCTTTCAAATTCTTTTAACAAATTTTGAGGAGTATACACTTCGGCTCTCCATTTTTCCAAAATCCGTTTACGATAATCTTCTATCAATGCCGGGTTCTCTAAATATAACTCTAAAGTTTCTTGTAAGTTAATGATTGATGTCTTATGTGCTGGATACCAATCTCCACTATAATTAGTCAATGGAACTGCATTGAGCATTCCAGCTTCAATAGTTGTGTTGTGAGCCTTTTCATACCTATCATCAACATCATCAATAATGATGTCACATTTGCCTTTTTCTACCAAATTTTCTTCATAAGGAAGTCCTTCGATTAATTTAAATTCAAAGTCATATTTTTCTTTAAGACCGTTTATCACAGTCATAACTTCTTCAAATCTTTTACTTCCTATACCTATAGGGCTTTTATTTGTTGGAGCAAAGCCTATAACAACATTTTTATTTCCGTTGTCATAAACTCTTAACCCAAACATCATTTTTACTAATGGAACAGTGTCAGTTGAAATATCACTGAACATTATTTTTTGAAGTGGCTGGTCTGCAACTGTTATATGTCCAAAAGATTTTAATTTATTAAGATAATCATTATTAAATTTATTATCTTTATACTGTAAAGACTGTGTTAAATTATACAACGTACTTACAACACACTTTCCTTCAAAATATTGTTCTATGTCTTCCCATGAATCGTGGTGAATATGAATAATATCTGCTTCTTTAATAAGTCTAATAGCTTCCTCTTGATTTTCTTTCCATAAGATATCATAAGGAAATTGTCTGAAAGGAATAGTTTGATTGTTTCGGCTATATTCTGCTCCTAAAATATAACGTGATTCATATTTATCTGAATACTTATTTAATAGGTTTGACACTTCATATGCACTATTGGCACATGGAATCCTTGCAATCTGAACAACTTTTATTTTTTCTTTATGTTCAGGTTTTTCTTCAATACACTTAATTTCTTTTATTGGAGTTACATATACTTTGTGTGCGTTTCTTTCTTCTTTAATATTCCATTTATCTAAAAACATTTGCACATAGTTATGATTATGCCTGAAATTACGATACTCATCACTATCTCTACCTCTTTGATGTCTACATGTAACATCTGGACAATAGCACACTTTCCAATCTGAATCTCTTTTAATACGGAGCATGTGGTCAGAATGTTCAACCAATTTTAAATTGTTGTCTAATTTAACATCTTCTAAGACTTTTCGTTTGGCTAAAAAGAAATTAAGCACAATGTCTGTATAATAGTATTTGTAATTCTTAACATTCTGTTCTTGATTCATTTTTTGTATTCTATAAAGATGATTAATTCCACCCTTAACTTCAAACATTAAGTTTGCATGATATGGAGGTCTTTCATCAATATCTCCACCAACAATTCCGTTTTTCTCTCTATGATTTAAAATTTCAATCATTTGAGTTAAATCCGTTTTTTCGGTAAACTCAAAATCATCATCTATAATCATCAGGTATGGTTCGTTGCTTTGCTCAACCAAAAAGTTCCTGTTGTATGATAGCCCGGAATTGTAAGGTGTTTTAAATATCTTATGTCCGTTTGCTCTTAATTGGTCATAGAATCTTTGTTTTTCTTCTGACCATTCTGGATTTCCTTGGTCAGCAATATAAATACGAATCCATTTTCTGAATAGGTCATCTTTATCGCAATACTGTAATATCGAATTTACTTCTTTAAAAAGCTTGTCATCTCTTAAAAACGCTGTGATTAATATTCCTATGGTTCTATGCTCCGGATTTAAGCCCTGTCCATATTCATGATACCATTTTGTAACAGGAGTTCTCCATTCTTTCCCATATTGTTCTTCTAATACAGCTTCCGGATTATTTGGAACAAAGAAAGTTTTTCTTTTCATTTTGATTGTTTTCAAAGGAAAAATATTCTCTTTTAATCTTCGTGTTTCAGATTCTATATTAATCCCTCTTTGCATTGGGTTACCTAAACATGCTTGAGTTGCTAGATATTTCCCTTCATCTGTATAGAAAAACATATCTAGATGGCATTTATTATCAAGAGTAACTGCAATTTCAGCTCTCCAATAATTTTTATATTCTAACTCAAAATGTCGGTCTATTATGGTTCTTACTTTCCAATAGTCCTCTTGCTTCAATCCAATATCAATATCATTGGCATCATGAGCAAGAAAATCTCCTTCTCTAACTGCACCAAGTAGAGTTCCACAGTCAAGGAAATATTCGATATTATTATCTTTAAGCAAATCAGTAACTTTTTTTAAAAGATGCATTTGGTCAGTCATAATAAATCCTTATTTTTCGATTTCGACAACATGTAGAGTTCGTTCCCTTTTTGGGTCTAATTCAATTAAGAATACTGTTTGCCATTTTCCAAGTACCAGTTTGCCATCTTCTACAGGAATTGTTAATGATGGTTGAAACATCATTGCTCTGATATGAGAAAAACCGTTAATTCTTTCATCCGGAGGAACATCTCTTTTCTCAATATAATCATGAGCATAAACACCTTTTTCCGGAGCAATTCTTTCTAAAAATCCTTCCATATCTTTCTTTAACAATGATTCATTTTCAAGAATAGCTAACATACATGTTGTATGTTGGGTTGATACCACTAAAATACCATCTTTAATTGTTGGCTTTAATTTTTCGGTGATGTCTGTAAAAATACCATCTGTTTTAAATTTTAGTTTCATAATTACTCCTCTACAATTATTTTATCTTTTTTTACTGTAATACTACTACCGGATTTATAAACACCGTCAAAACATCCTTGCACAACTTTTGCTATATCTGAAGGTTGCAATAAAGTGTTTTGGTCTTCATCCGGAAAAAGCTTTTTTCTCATTTTGGTTGCTGTTCTTGATGGATTTACCACCCATGCATTATATCCTTCTTCAGCCATTGATTGAACAAGAGATATTAATCCAGCCTTTGATGCACAATACCCACTCCAATCACCCCTACCTCTTAATCCGCTTGTAGACCCAATGAAAACAATCTTTGCGTTTATATTAAGTGTACCTAGCTTTGCAATATAGTAAGAACCTATTAAATTTACCTTCAACTCATGCTCCCAACTTAAAACATCTGAACTGTAAATTGATGATGGATAAATAACCCCAGCACAATCCACAATCTCATTTGGTCTATAAGTTTGTATAATATGCAGAACATCATTAAATTTTGTTACATCACAATCTTTTCTAGATATATGTTCCCCTTCAATCGCTTTTCCTATATCAGAATTTCCACCAAATATTACCCTCATTTTTTACTCCTAACTTTCTTATGTTTTTCTTCAACAGTATACTCTCCGAAACACCCCTTCTCATCAATCTCACAATAAACTACAGGATTTTCTGATGTAAACAGTTCTTGAAGTAAAGTGTTCATACCACATTCTTCTTCTGCACGAACTATCATGTAAACTTCTTCATCTGTTAATTTTCTTCGCATAATCTTCTCCTAATTTCTGTTGATGAAATTCCTTGTGTATATGGAAAATATACAATCTCACATCCTATTTCTTCTGACGCTTTTTTACCAAAAAAGTTTTTGTTGTCATCTCCTCTGCAAATAATATCCGGTTTTAATAATCTTATTGATTCATCTAAACTATCATTGTCTGTATAAATAAATGCAAAATCTACAATCTCTAAAGCCTGAACAATCCGTAATCTTTCCTCTGCTGAAAAAATCGGAGTTTTCCCTTTAATATGTTCTTTTATAGTCCATGATGTAGGAATCCCAACAATAAGATAATCTCCTAGCTTCTTAGCGTTCTGAAGCATATTAAGATGTCCTATGTGAAACAAATCTCCAACCATGAAAGTAATTACTTTTTTCATTTGTACTCCCAAAGTTTCTTTCGTTTTCCTTGATATTTATATGCTTCTTTTGGGGTCATCCAATCCTTACCATACATAAATTTTAATATTGCTTCTGGTCTTTTTGGTGCTGGAAAGTCAATACCTCTTAATGTTACTTTGCCAAAAGGAACAATATCACTTCTCTTTAAGTGTCCATGAATTCCAAAACTCAAATGGTATTTTCCATTCTTACAAAAGGAAGTATACACATCAATATGAATAACCCTATTTGGAGTTTGCACATGCATCTGTCCGGAAAAATCACCTAATTGGTCTTTTGTTGGATGGATAAAGATGCCTTGCTTAGTCCAAATTTTGCCTAACATATTGTTATCAATTAGTTTACAGCATATCTCTCTCCATTCAGCCTGAATATCTTTTGGTTCAGAGAATTTAGACATATAGGCAATATCATAATCAGTATCATGACCTATAACATCTTGGTTTCTAACAGCCCCTAATAACGAACCATAGGTTAAATAAGCATAGACACCGCATTCTGTTCTGAAGAAATTGATAAGCTGTTTCATTCCTTCCAACTGTAACTTAATATGCTCTTCGTTTCTTATAGAAAAATAGTTTTTCATCTATCCTACTCCCATGTAAATTTTTCACCAATTAAGGCTGGTAACAGTTTGTTGTAAGGTTTATAATACTCTTCTAATCGCTTGATGTCTTCGTCGGTCACTGTTGCTCTGTATTTGCCCTTTAATGCGTGGATTACCTCTGTATCATATTCGCTAATATTTAAGAACCTATAAATTTCGTTTAACACCTTCTGTGACTGAGTAAAATACTCTTCGCTTTTAACAAACAGGAATTGGCTCTTTGGAAAATAAGAAAGCCAATATTTTATCATAGGATAGTAACAGCTTTTCCCAATGACATGGTATAAAATTAAAAATGGGTGGGCTTCAATATATATCCTTTTTAATGTTTTATCTAAAAACTTTGAGAACGGATAAGCATATCCAGGTACACTCGTATGGTTATAATGAGAAATAACTCTTTTCACAGGATGTCTTAATAGAACAATAAACTTTAAATCTTTATCATATTTATAAATTTGGAGAACTGATGCTTTTCGGAAAAAATACGGAGGTGTAGATTCTCCTGTGATTTGATTTTCATCACACTTTCCTAGTTGGCTATTGTACCAATTAACACCCTTTGTGTATTTCGGTGAACCAAAAAAATACAATTCCTTTGTTCTTGCTGGAACAATCTGAGGATGCTGGCTCATGGTTGCATACAGCCCCGTTGTACCGCATTTTGAATTGCCTAAAATTATAAAGTTTTTAAGTTCCATTAGTGAGAAAGCTCCCAAAAATATTCGTATACAAGATAGAGTACAGTTTTTGTTACTTCAACCACAAGACTCAATTTAAGTGCTTCTTCTACGTTTTTTGTTATAAGAAACACAATCATTCCTATAACAACTAAATTAATTACACGATATAATAATGTTTTTCTTAAAAGTATATTCATTTTAATCTATTTCAATGTATTTTTCAATATCCGGTACTGCTGAAATAATTATTTTCCCTAATTTGGTTTCGTTTTCATACAACTCACATAATTTTTTAAACTTTTCTGATTGACCTTTCTTTGGGTCTTCATCTTGTTCATCTTTTTTAATGAAAAGAAGAATGTTTTTATCCTCTTTCAAAAGGTCATTTATAATCGCTTTTGTTGGTGTATCAAGCACTTCTCTAAAATATGAAGATATAACTGTCCATTTTCTGTGTGGTCTAGGCATTAGTGTCTTCCTCATTTAAAAAATTAATAATAGCTTCATAATATCTATCAATGACAATATTTTGAGCTTCTTCGCCTATAGACTTATCCCATAATGCCTGAAGCTGTCTATCCATTCCCATTAAAAGTCCTTTAACACAGTCTAATTTTTTATAGTTATCCATTGATTTTTTTGCTCCTTCCAATTTTTCCATCCAAATATATTTATAATTATTAACAAAATAGACAAAGCACAAAGGCTCACCCCTTCAACCCCCATGAGAACAGCGAAAACAACATAACAAATATTACCCAAGATTTGACAATGCCATCCGGATATCCATTTCATTGCTAGAAAAATTGCCCCTAGAATGAAAAATATATTGCCTACCCATCCCATTATTGATATTAAACTCATCTTAGTCCTTTATATATCCTGTATAAAACATAGACAGGAATTAATATAATTGATATCGCAAAACTAACGGTTACAATCACAAGCTCTTTCATGTAAAGCTTCCTTTATTTTATCCCTAATTGCATCATTATCAACTTTAATATCGCCAACTCTTTCATATAATTCTTCATATGAAATTTTAGGAAAAGATGTTATGATACTTTCTTCTGATACATTATAAATTTTGACATCCTTTTCTGTTGTGAACTTATCAAAATATGTATCGCTTATATCTTTACCTTTCCGGTTATATGTTCCGGTTTTATATTTCCCATCTTCTTTCTTTCCTACTCCTCTAAATATAGGTCTGTTTTCAACAACCTTTCCTCTTAACTTCAAAGGAACTGATTGATTTACATCAATAACCCCTTGATAAAAATGTGTTTGTCCGTTTACTTCGCAACAATCATAGCCAAGAAGGTATATCTCTTTAAACCCCAAAGAAACTGCAAGGCTCATAGCCCAAATCCCTACCAAATGCTTTGTGTATACTCCCTTTTCGATTGATTCTTTGCCATAATATGTGTTGCTACTTTTCAACAAAATCGTATTCTTATTGGTTAAATCTTCATTATGATTTTTTAAAGATTGGTCATAATTTCCAACCATAAGCGGTAAAGATTGTGTTTGTTCTTTTGTCCAAACATACCACTGCCAATCTACCCAAGATGTAAAAGTTGTCCGGCATCCGTATTTAAAGAACCAATTCAATCCAATAGAAACATTATTCTGTATTGTGTATTGAAGTTTTGATGGTAATCCGCAATGCGTTCTATAATATTGGCTATTCAAAAAAGGCACAGAATTGCCTGAAGCACAAATTATAATTGGATTATTCATTTTCAAAACTTTCTAATGGAGTTTGTTCTTGGTAGTCTTGTCCATTCAGACCTGTCCATTCTTTTTTCATCCTGTCTTTCAAATCCCTTGCTATCTTACGTTTTCTTTCCAATAGATTGTTTGTCCATAAGTCTGGATTAAAATCAGGTTCTAAAGTACATTGACAGCGACAAAATTCTTCAATACCTGTTTCATATAATTCTTGCTGGACTTCTTCACCACAATTTTTACAATATTTTTCCATTATTTTACCTCAATTAATTTATCTGCACTATCCAACATTTTGTTTTGGTGTGAAATCGCAATCACTTGCCGATTCATTTTCTGGTTTATTTCCTTTAAGAACTGACTTGCTCTTTCAATCCGGTCTTCACTTAAATTAGCAAAGGTTTCATCTGCAATAATAAATCCTTCTGTCTTAGGTTGTGTAAGCTCCATCAAGACAACTCTTAATGCAAAGGACACGATATTAATCACTCCACCCCCTGATGTATCAATTAAATCTAAAGGTTCATCTTTATCCGGGGTTCTAACCTTGAAATCTAAAGTCTGTAAATTTCCCCTTGTATTAAAATCCAACTCAAAAGAATACTTATCACTTTCAAAAATATAATTCAATGCATGACTAACAATATCTTCAAATCCCTGTTTCACTTTATCTCTTGTTATTTGCTGAACTAAAGTTAATAGCTGAACCGCTTTTGTATAAACTTCTTCTTGATGTTTTAATTTCTCAATTATAGTTCCACTTGTTTCTTGTTGTATTCTTAAAGTAGAGTATTCCCCTTGAAGTCTTCCGACTTTATTGGAGAATTTTTCAAAAGCTTCTTCTAATTGTTTAATTTTATCTTTCATATAATTATATCATTTAAAGTTATAGGAAATTTTTGTATTAATGGCTGAACTTTTGGTTGTCTAAGTTCAACAGATACATCTGTTGCATGTTTAGGATGTTTACAAACAGTTCCATCTGTAAATGTTGTATATACATATTTCCTTTTAATTTCTATCTTTTTTAATTTATTCTTTCCCATTTTTTACTTCCTCTATTTCCTGTATGTCTATAAAAATTCCGTCTGGTTCTTTCTTTTCAGCCTTTTTAATCGCTTCGTTTTCATTTCTTGCTTTAACCACTACCTCAATATATGGTTCAGGGTCTTCAAATACTACTAAATATTTTTTTAACTTAGGTTTTTTTGGCATTTCTCAATCTCCGCTTTAATTTCTTCCTCTAATTTATAAATCGTATCATCTAATTCTTCAGAAGTCAGTCCAAGTTCTACCAACTCTTGATTAATTTGTTTTTGTTCTTTTTGAAGATTTTCTAATCGTTCTTCCAGCTTGGCTTTCTCAAGCTTCTTATTATTAATATCTTCTTGTAATTTGTCAAATTCAGCTTTATAATCCATTAATTTCTCCAATTTTATCAAAAATTAAATCTAACACTTCTTTATCAACTTTTTGCTCTGTTGCAATGTTCTTTATAATATCTTCTACCCTAATACCTTTAAACTTAACAGAAGAAATACTGTTTAAAAATTCATCAATTGATTTGCTCTTTGCCTTTAATGCTTCCACTTTTGCTAAATCAAAAATTTCTTCTGCTGGTTTTGCAGATTGTAAAGGTATCTTCTTCCATTCTCTTTTATCTGTGTCAATCAACAGCACCGTAGGAATAATATCTCTTTCCGAAATATCCATTCTTCCAATACAGCCAATACCTAAATAAGTTGTATCACCTATTTTCTTTTCCCATTGGTCATGATAATGCCCTACTAAAACTAAATCAGCATTCGTCTTTATATCTTCCGGTACAACATGGGTTGCAAAAGGAAACTCTTTTGGACAAATAAAAGCGTGTACAACATAAATTTTAAACTTATTAGAATCGCCATGAAACATTAGACCGTCTTCTTTAATCTTTGTTTCAACATCATGAGAATATTCTATTGCATGAATATTTACTTCTTCGTTTTTAAAGTTATCCAGATAGTTGAAATACTCACTTCTCTTAATTAAATGAGCCAATCCTGTGTACTGTGCGTGTTCCATTGAATGAAATCGTGAAGCATGGTTGCCAAATAAAGAAAAAACAGGAATCTTGTTTTTCTCTGTCCGGTCTGCTATTTCATCCAGAACTCTATATGATGGCATTGGGGTATCAACTAAATCGCCACCATCTAAAATCATTTCGCATTTATTTTTCTTTGCAATAGAAAGAATCTCATCATACATCTCTAACCAATCTTCAAAATAATTAGAGATATAATTACATGAGTTCTTTCCACTTGCATGACCATCTTGAAAATAAAGAAGTTTCATTTTATTCCTCAAACGGTATAATTTTATCAGCGTATCTTTTTAACTGACAAATGATGTTAAATTCTTTCTGCACTACTTTCTGTCTAAAAGAATCATTAGGATTTTCTTTTCGCCTTTTTTCCCTAAAGGCTAATGTTTGAGCTGGATTACCATCTAAATAAACTGCAAAGTCACCATAACCATAATTTTTCATATAACCAGCAAATAAACCTTCAATAATAATTACATCAACTTCTTCTGTATCAATTGAATTATGTTCAATAATATCTGCAAATTTATGTACTCTTTTAAAATAGATTGTTTTCTTCTCTTGAAAGTCTGCACAAATTCTACTTAAATGCTCCCATTCAATCTCTTGTAATCCAACAGAATCTAATCCCATCTTTTTACGATTAGTATTTCTTAAACTTGGAATAGTGTTATAATAATCATCTAAAGAAAGAACAAAACTTGAAATATTTTTATTAAACAATTCCCCTTGCAAACAATCAGCTACTTCACTTTTTCCTGTTCCTGATGTACCATAAATTAAAACAATATTATCCTTTTTAATAGATGGTCTAATCTCTTTTGCGATTTTAAAATGTCTTTCTTCTACACATAAACGGTCACTAATCATTTTGTTTCCTCCCCGTTCTCCTCATTCCTGAACTTAACATCCCAATTTCCTTTGAAGTATCTTTCAACAATATCGCTTGTTGTTTCAACACAAAGCAACCTATCTTCCCATATTCTTTTTTTATATTTGGTGGTCTTTTTCATTCCACCCCCAGTTTATTATCTAGCCACTCTAAATTATCAAAGTTTCCTCCACATCTTCTATAGTCATTCCCACCATCTATGAATATCCCTGTTGTGTTTTGCTTATTCTTAAAGCATTTACAGGCTACAAAGTCGTGTCTATGTTTTGATTCAATTACCTCTTTACAGTTTTTACACCTTGCCTTGCTCATAACTCCACCCCCAGTTTATGTTTGGTCGGAAGGGCAGGGTTGTAATCCCTGTCCACTTACCAAGACGCTTGGCGACTCAATAAGGTTGTGGTTACGAGCCACGCTGTTTACCCTTCCGTTAGTTTATGTTTGCCTTTGTAAGTTCCTTCTTTTCCACAGGTGCATTTATCTTCAGGTTTTCCACACACATAGCATACACTCATAACTCCCCCCCCCAGTTTATGTTCATTTATATGAAAGTGTGTTCATTTGCATGAAACTTGATTTAAAATTTATGCAGTTTTATTCCCCAGTTTATGTTTGATGTCTTTAAGGCATTGGTTGAAGCCACTCATATTTGACTGGTTATTCCTTGCTTTTTCAACACTCCCATTAGGAGCATAATCAGACATTTCCTTCTCCTTCGGCAACTCTTTAGCGATAAGGTCAACAATGGCTTGGGCTAAGTCTCTTGGGTCATCATACTCATAATGAAAGTCCTTTTTCTTTATCACCTCTGCTATCTTATCTTTCATTAAAATTCTCCTTTATACAAGAATTGTCTATTTCTCTTTTACAAATTGGACAAATTTTCATTTCTTTAAGTAAACATTTTTGTCTATCTAATGAAACAGAAAGCTCTTTTTCCCCTATTTTGACTTCTCTCTGTATAGTATAACATATTTTCTCATTGTTGTCAAGTTTCTCTTTCAGGGATTTCAGGGTGTTGAACCTTTCTATTTTGCCCTGTATCTTTGCAGAATCAAGCGTAGGCAAACGCAAAGCCTTTAACTGACCTCTGACCCCTTCCAAACCAGCAGAGAGCTTCTCACAGCGTTTTTTGACCTCTAATAGCTCATTAAATGACACTACATTTTCTCTAAGCTTTTTAATTTCAGTATCTTCTGGAAAAGTGAAGTTTTTTAGAACGGTCTTTACGTTACTTATGTTTTCACTATTTTTTACTTGTAAATCCTTTAACTCTAACAACTTAGAATATTTTTCATACCTGTTTTTGATGTCATTTATGCGTACTTTTAACCGCATGTGAAGTGCTTCTACTTTTTCCTTCTCTATTTCTTTTTCATCAATTTCTTTTGACCTTTCTTCAAAATTCTCAACTTCCTCTTTATACTTTCTTTTAATGCGTAAAATGTCTTTATTGAATTGCCCAAAGAGTTTATCTAGAATATCATTTCCGGTAAGCTTATTAAAAATCCTAGCCCTATCTGAAGGACTTAAATCAAATAAAAAAGGTAAAGCAATTTGTGGCTGTGTGTTTAAATAAAGTTTCTTATCATCAAATTCTAAAGGGTAAATGCCTATCGCTTCCTATATTTCTTCAACTCCACTTCTACCAATAGCATCAAAAATCTGTTCTTTTCCGTCTTTCTCTAAAATATACCTGTTGATACTTGTGCTACGAACTCTTGTTACAATAACCCCATTTGAAAACCAGCCCTTAACTTCTGTTTTCTTTGTTCCGGTCTTACGAATACCATCACAAACATTAAAATCACAGAGAAATTCTATAGCTCTCCTGACACATGATTTACCAGCATCACTTGAACCATATAAAATATTAACCCCATCATTAAATTCTAAAACCAGATGGGAATGTTTTTGAAAATTTGTAAGTTCAATCTTTTCTAAATTAATCATCACCTTTATACCAAAGTTCAGGATTAAAATCCGGATGCAATGTTGATTGACAGTCACATTGTTGTTCTTTTCCTGTTTCATACATAAAATCAACTACATTATAACCGCATTTAGAACACCATAAATCGGTATACTCAAAATCTGTATTCATTTAACCCTCTCATATTTGAATTGATTGTTTATATTTTCATGAAAAAATTTGCCCTTACTCTTTGCTTCCTTAAATGCATTGAATAAATGAATCGGTACTTGGTAATAATCGTATACTCTATCATTCTGAAAAACAACACGAAGCTTGGATGTTTTTCTATTCATTGTGATATAAATATCTTCTTCATATCCAATTTGCTTTATGTTTGTACTATTTACAGAAACCATTTCCATTATAATTCTTCTCTCAATTGTGGTTTATTATTTAAAATGTTGTACTTACATTCATGTGTAAACTTTTCTAATAACTGAAACGCTTTCTTTTGTGCTTGACTAAATGATTTAAATAGTTCTTCTTCCCTTAAATAAGCTCCTGTATGGTCTATATAATAAACTGTTCCATCCTCCTCTTTATAGGCATAGTCTATTCTGACCACATCAATAAAAAATACAAATGGGTTTACATAATATAAAATATCACCGGAAGAATATTTCATTTCCTTATCCTTTGCGATACTTCTATGAAAAGTGCAATAAAACTCCAAGCAATTAATCCACTAAAGATAATTATAAACCAACTCACAACACATAGAATTGTAATAATGTCTGTTAAGAGTTGCATGAATGACACCCATATGGTCTATCAGTTTCTTGTTTATTTTTTGTTGTACAAGGACAATTGAATACACATTTCTTTGTACATCCTTCACAACCCTTATGTTTTACTAAACCTTCTTTTTTTCTAGGTGGTTGCATATTATTGCTCCTTAGATTTTTTGTAATCCGTTTCGTAAAAACCTGTTCCCTTAAAAATAAAACTTGGAGTACCTATCAATCTGTGCATATGTTTGTGACATTTTGGGCAAACTGTTGGGTCATTTCTTAAATCAACAGGTCGAAATGCATATTCTATATTACCACAATGTTCACAATTATACTCGTATCTCATGGCTTCTTAACGCTTCCTGGTTTTTTAAATCCACGTTCACTTGTGTACTTTTCATCAAACACTCTTTGTTTTCTTTGTAATCTTTTAACTTTATTTCTGTGTTTCATTCTTTTTCTCCTTATTTCCTGTACTTCTAAATGGTGTTTTAGAGTAATGTAAAATGTTTTTACCATCCCTATATTCATATAGATATTCGGCTGGTCTGACCTCTCTTGTCTTACCATACTTATCTGTTAAAGTAACAGCACCAAATCTACGCATTACTCTGTCCTTACCCTTATATTTGACAGTAGTATAAACTGGTTGAACATCTTCTACAAGTTGGATAGGTTGCATATCATTTGTCCTCTTTTTTGTTGCTTTTGTTTACTTTCTTTTTCACTTCATTATATATTCTTAAAGCATTTTTTTCATGTTCATCTAAGTTTAAGGTACGATAAAACTTATCTTTTCCGTTTCGGCTCATGAATCACTCCTATTAAATGGATTCCAAGGGTTAAAAAAAGGATTTATTTTTACATAGACCCTTCCTGTTCCCTTACAATGAGAGCATTGCTGGTGGTCATCTTTAAGCAAAGGTATATTTTGACCTAATAACTTACTGAAAATATTTATTCTGCTTTTTAAAATAGACAGCTTTCCTGTACCATCACAAATAGGACACGTTTTAAATGTTAATGTCATAAATTTTCTTTCTTATTTATTTCCATCATATAATTTATCATTGTGAATAAAACGTCCATCTACCACTCTTTTTAAATCAACAAAAAAGTATCCTGTTTTCTTTTCAACATACAATATAGCAAAACCATGTGTCCATTTATGAGGTCTTCCTCTCATATATTCTGGTGCTAAATCACAGCAACATCCTAAGTTATATCCTCCCATTGCTAATGTTCTAGCTTCTGATGAGGAATATTTTTCTGCTTGTGTGTGAGTATGTCCAAACATCACATTTGTTTTTAATTCATCAATATGTTTTTTTGTTGAATCTGATGTTGCATAAATGCCATGTGTTATACTCAATCTTCCAAACTGTTCTATATGATTATAAGGAAATACTTTATAACCTCTTTCTGCTAACTTTAATTCAATTGTTGGGTCTGCAAACCCTTCAAATGCTGGTAATTCTTCAATAAACTGATTATACCAATCTTCATGATTTCCCCAAAAATAATACTTTGATGCATTTTTAGGAAGTCTTTTATCAAATTCATCTAAAATGGAATTTGCAACAACATAATCTTCTAGTAATCTTCTTCCTTCTAGTGTCTTTCTTTTATTTTTTGTCCAATGACTTATAGGTTCAAGGTCTACAAAATCTCCAAGATTGATGACACCATCAAAAGGTTCATCATCCATTAAATCTAAAATAGATTTCAATACTGCTTCATTATGTTTAGGTGCATGAACATCTGCAATAATCATGTATTTTTCCCAACCTGTAATTCCTGAACCTTTCTTTTTCTTTGATTTAGTTACTTTCCAACCTAATGTGCATTCCTTTTTTAACTTTTCAAATGCTTTTACATCAATAGCTTCTAACATTTTTTGCATTGAACTAGAAGAAGCTTTATCTTGTTTTACTTTCCTATAATGCGTTAAATTATACCGCCTTAATGCATGTTTAACAGCATCATATGTTACGTTTAACTCTTTGGCAATATCACTAATAGAAAAATTAGGATTTGTCCAAAGGTCACGCAATATATCAATTTTATCTTTTGACCAAACTTTATGTGCTTTAGCCATTGTTACACATCTCCTTTATCAAACCAATATTTGTATTCTAATAAAATATATATAAGGACACTAGCAACTGTGCCTAAAAAATAGTATCCGAATCCGATTGCAATACCAACCGGAACAATACCAAAAATAGCTGAAGCTGTTGTTAATCCATCAACTTCACCTTTATGATGTATTACAACTGCACTGCCTATAAAACCAATTGATGCAATAGCATAACTAACCATTCTAGTAAAATTAATGACAACTCCTTCTGGTCTTGGCATCTTTAGCAATTCTAAAGAAATTAAGGCAATCAAGCAAGACCCAAGGCATACAAGAGCAAAGGTTCTTGACCCACCATGTTTATCCTGTTTCTTTCTTTCTCTACCAATAAAGAAACCTAATAAACTTGCCAACATTAATTTTTCTAAAATAATTAAATAACTCATTTTATTGCCTGTGGCAGTACCTTTCTTAAAAAGGTTCGTACATCTTCAATACCTTCTCCAAGTGATTTCATTGGGTTTTCTCTTTCAACATTTATATATGCACCCCATATTACTCCAACTAATTGCCCATAATCATTAAAAATTCCTCCACCAGAACAGCCGGGAATTACTTTCATATCATAAATAACCCAATCTCTAGTTTTTAATATCATTGTTCCTTGGGTTGTATATCTAACTGTACTAGGATATCCAATAAGATAAGTTTTGTCACCTTTTCTTAATGGTCTATAAGCCAAATTTGCCGGAATTTTTGTATAAATTTTCTCTTTCAAAGTTATCAATGCCATATCATCTTCTAAAGATGTTTGCCATCTATAAGCCATATTATTTTCAACATAAACTTCTAATGCACCTTCTACACAGTGTTTTGCTGTAATAATGTATTGTGCTTCTTGGTCTTCATAAACCATTGTTCCACTACAAGTGCCAAGACCTTCTCCTACCATAACAAGAGAAACAGTATAGTCTTGAATTCTGTCAAACATGCTAACTACAACCGTTTTCGGTTCTGCTTCCGGGCTTACCAATGTTCCAGAATAAGCCATTGCTGTGCTTGTAACAAATAAAAATGCAAATAAAATTGTTAAAATCTTTTTCATTTTTTCTCCTTGCTGATTTGGCATCTAAGTATGTAATTTTCCTCTTTGTTAGCCGGAATAGTTAAGATGAGTGTTGCCAATGTTTTCAATTTTCTTGCTTTTAAATAAATAGATTGTACTAATTGCTGTGTTATTCTAAAAGAAGTCTGTCCTTCTTTAACTGATTTATAAACAATAGAGTTTTTAAATGGTTCAAGTACATTTTTGAATAGTTTCTTTGTCATTTTAAAGTATCTCCTGAAAATGCTATTTTCTTTTTACCATCAATAAAATAATAAAAAGTTTCTTTATAAATTCCAGTTCCGTCACAAGTAGGGCATTTACTGTGTATAAAAGGAATTTCGTTTTGTTTTACTGATTTAAATGTTTTTTCAATTAACCCTGTTCCAGAGCATTTGTAGCATTTAAACTCAAGTATTTTTTGAATGACTTTTTTCATATTATGAACCAATTAATAACATTCCTATATTTATACCAATTAAAATCAGGTTTATGTCTTGAATTATATTTGTTTGCATTCTTCACCTTTCACTACAAGTATACCATATTTAAGGGGTTTTGTCAAGTTCTATAAAGGGATTTAATTCATTCCAGAGCTTCTCCAAATCAAGGTCTTTTACCCTTAATCCGGCTTCAATGGCTTCATCAACAGTACAGTATTTAGCCACCTTTCCGGCTTTCCCTATCTTATTGTTCTTAATAAGGTTAATAACACCTTCTCCATAGCTGAAATAACCCTTGCTTATTTGAGCATGTATTCCAGTTGGTTCTTTTTTATCTTTCGTAACCTTATATGTATCATAGGGTTTCACCTTAAACTCTCTGGAAATCAACTGCATAATCTCTTTTTTCTTCAAATAGGATTCAACCGTTTCTTCAATAAACTCTTTTGAGAATTTAGCCCTTTTATTTTCAAGAATCTTCTCTTTTAATACTTCTTCATAAATCTTCATTCCTAATTCCGTAGCCCCATCCTTTTTGATAGGAAGCCCGGTAATTTTAATATCAAGACCATCTTTTCCATCAGTAATATAAAGATAGTTCTTTTTATTTCCTTTCCATTCCTTTACAAGCCTATTTCCCTTCTTTATGTTCTTGCCTGTCTTTTCATCAACCATAGGTTGTTCTGTAAAAGGAAACATCATATAATGGATATAATCTTCAATATCAATTTTAAATGTTTCTACTGGAAAAGGAACATTTTCAAAAATTTTCTTGACAATCTTTTTCAAACAAATTGAAAGGTAATCTCTGTCTAAATGCTTTTCCTCTTTGGCAATTAACATGACACTATCCGTATCGCCATAGATTGCTTCAAAACCATAATTTTCTAATTCTTTTTGCGTGAACTCATGAATCTGTTGCCCTAACCAGCATGTATCCCATCCAATATTCTTTGTATGAATCTTTTCAAAAATAGAGCTTCTACTTGCTCCATATAATGAATTACAAAAAATCTTCAAAGCGTAAACCATTGGATAATCTTTACCATACTTTTTCTTTAATTCAATACGTTCCTTTAATCTTTTCTCAACTTCTTTACATAAAGCATGTTTGTAAGTGATATCATAATATCCTCTTGTTTTAAAAAGCTCATTCCCATTCCATCCTTTTCCTTCTTCGACTTCAGCAAACAAATTAAACATACACATAATATGAGGATATAGACTTGCGAAATCTACATACCATACCTGTCTTGCTTCTTCGTAATTAGGAAGTAGAACTCTCCCACCCATTTCTTCAGATTTGCTTTTCTTATCAGAGTATGTTGGTTCTGTGCCAAGAGCAAAACAGGCTGATTTATATGTCAAAGATGCAATTGAGTTCTTTATCCATGAAAGGTTTTGTACTTCTTTCCAATCAATTAGTTCTGTAAATGGCATCCAGTAAGTCCAGAGTTTATCAAATAAGCTTTTGGTTGCCATAATATCATTCCGGAGATAAGTAATAATTTCTTTCTTTTCTTCGTCAGTATAAGTATCTTTATAAAAAATCTTATAATCAATTGTGCTTTTCTGAAAAGGCAACTTCATTGTTTCAGCCATGCATTGTAGAGTATTTCTTTTGAACTTATAATTCATAAGTTCTCCTCTACCTTTATATTTAAATCCTTTTTTATCAATCATTGTATTTGACCCAAGGATTTTCATACAATCTACATGGTTTACTTTTTGAGAAGATTCAATTAAACCATTATTAACAAGAATCGGATAGTCAAAATCTTCACTATTAAATCCTATCAATACATAAGCTGTTCTTAATAATTCTTGTATTTTTTGTCTGTCTTTAGATACTTCAAGATAGTATTCTTTATTATCACGAAAAGAATAAATTCCTACCCATCTAACTTGGGCAAGTTCTATATACCTTTCGTTATCTGTTTGAATATCTATCTCCCTACCGTATTCATCCATAGAGTAGGTTTCGATATCATAAACAATAGCATTATTTAGTAAAGAATCAAGTGACATAATATTATGTGTTTGGTGTTTCGCCACAGTAATCTACCCCTTTTGCACCCTTTTCAACTGTTAATCTTTTTAATCTTGATTGAGAAGTAATAACTGCTGACTGTGCAGAATTAAAATAGTTCTGAAAGTCTGATTTCCATTTACGAATCTTTCCAATCTTGTGTCTAGCATTGGCTTTAACAACATTAACATCCTGTACCCTTAATTTCTCAAATGAGTTATATTGAGTAACTTCTTCTTCATGTTCAATTTCTTCCATTAAAGCGTCTAATGCACCAGCCACAGTTCCCAACTTCATTAAAGAGCCTGTAAGCTGTTCCATTGCTTGTGATAATTCATATTCATCAAGAATATCACCTTCAGTTAATCTCTTAGCCCAAGTATCCACAATGTTAAAATACTTCATATGAGATGCATAAAGCTTTTCAACTCCGGATTCGCCTTCTTTAATTAATTTATTTACATCTCTACTTGTCATTTTATTTTCCCTTCTTAAATTGATTTTTCAACCATTGATAAATGCGTCTGCGTGATGTCTTCTTCTGTACTTTTTCAGGAGCATTATCATACATATTGTTTGCTTCTTTTCTTAACTTTTTAGCTATTTTTCCATTCATTATGCTTCCTCTATTTGTTTTTTAAGTTCAGCTAATCTCTCTTTTGCTACTCTACCAGTTGCATCATAAGCTAAAATAGCATAATTATAAAGTTCTTTATAACGTGCTTTTAACAATTCTTTTTCACAGTTTTTACATGTCATTATTTCTTCTCCTTTGTTGGTCTGCCACGTTTCTTTTTTGGTTCTTCTATTTTTGTTTCTCCTGTTCCACCTTGCGGTGGTTTAATTTCCCCTTCTTCTTTAACAGGATGCGGTGTATACCCTTCTTTTAATGGGTCATAAGCAGATTTTGGTTCTTCTGAAGTTGAATATTTTTCTAAAATACCCTTTTCTTTTAACTCTTTTTCAATCTGTTCTTTTTCTTCCGGTGTTCCTTCTATTTTTATTTCAACTTCTTCTTGCTTAACTTCGTTTACAAACCCATAATCAAAAACAAAAGGAACATGAACATCTTCACCTTCAGAAGCAGATTTTGAAGATTTTGTTTTCTCTAATTTAAGCACACAATCAAAGCCAATCTTATCTTTTTCTGTTTTGTACCGTAATTTTCCATCTTTATCAAGAAAATATTTCTTAAACTCTTTTACAGGAGCATCAGCAGATTGTCCTTGACGCATGAAAATCATCTGTGAAGCCCAATGTTTAAGTGCTTCACCGCCTGTAAGCCCTGCTCTTGTAAAGAATGTTCCAATACCATGAATTCTAACCTGTCCAATCATTACAATACTTGCTTGAGCATTAAATACATCCGGTGCAACTACTCTAAAGAATTTACTTAATGTTCTTGCCAATTCAGCAATCTCTTTTTCAACAAGCTGTCTTTCTTTTCCTTTATTTTCTTGCTCATTTAAAGGTGACATAGCCTGTACTGAATCAATGGCGAAATAATCAACTGCTTTTTCTTTGCACAATGCACGAATAATTTCTAGTGCCTGTTCTGCATTTTGGCATTTTTCAGCTAATACTAATTCATCTAAATTAACTCCTAAAGCTTTAGCACGTTCTTTCTCAAAGCTATGTTCTAAATCAATATAGCAACAAATCTGTCCTTCCTTTTGTGCATGGGCAATTTGTTGTAAAACAATTGTTGATTTACCAACAGAATATCCACCATAGATAATAGAGAAAGTTCCACGCTTTGTTCCACCACCAATAAAATCATCAATAGCTTTTATTCCGGTAGGAATTACTTCAGATTCTTCATGAGAAACACCAAAATCTAAGACAGAATCTTTCTGTTTTTTATTAAAAGCTTTCATTGTTTCTTCTAATTTTTTTCTTCTTTCACTTTTATCCATTATTTTTCTCCTTTGAATGATATTCAGTATCACACCAAATACATCCATTGTCAGTTATCATATCATCCCTTACTTCCCTGTGACATTTATAACAAAAAATCCATCCTCTTTTTTTAGAATATCCTACTTTTCTTTCATACCCAATAATACCAAAATTTAATTTACTCAAAATTCTCCTCCAATTTTTATTCCTACTGTTCCATCTTTCAAATCTAAATGTGGAGAACATGCTATTTTAGTACCACTTACTAATATTCCTAAAATAATTATTATTCCTGTACTAAAAATAATGTATTTTAAATATTTTATATTCATTCTCTTTCCAACGCATTAATTAGAAATTCATAAATAAAAGTTAATATTTTTTTAATATCTCTTATATATTTTGTTCCATTGAAAAGTCTAAATTCTATTGTATTAAATTCTTGCAAACTTTTTACATTTAAAACATAATATTTTGAATCTAAATATTTAATGTTTGGAATATAATCCCCGGCTCTAAAAGATTCAAGTGTTTCAGCCTTTAGTTTTCTTAAATCAGATTTTTTAATTAATTGACAATACATTGCTAATCTATCTTCTGATACATTAAAATTTTCTACAATATAGTTTTGCCTAGCTATCATTTCTTTGATTATTTTTAAAATTTCTTCGCTTGTATAAGATGTCATATCAATGTGAATATGTAATCCACATTGTGCTGAAGAACAAGTACCTTTTCTTTTACGAATTATATGTAAAATCTCTGATATTTCATCAAGAGTTTCTTTTGTGAATTTAAGTTTGTTTATATCTTTTGGCTTAAATTCTAATCCGTTGTTTAAAGAAGTATCTGTTGTTACTGTCCAGCTTTTTAAAAGCTTTCTATAACGCTGACGCAAGACCATAATATCAACTTTTTCAGGAAATTCGGCTTCTAATTCAATCCCAAATCTTGTTTTATAAACCTTATTTTTATAAGATTTTAATTTTTTACTCATTTCCGCATCCTTCATCATAATATATATGGTCAATAAAAATATCCAGAAAATCATCCAAATCTACTACCGCCCACTTGTTTCCGTCTTTGTCTTGCATAGCATACATAGGAATTCTTGTGCTATGAAAAGGAAGCTCACCTTTTAGCTTATCCCAAACATCTTTCTTAAATGTAACAGATTTTTTATCAGTATCCTTACACTCAACAAGAAGATACTTATTATTCACATCTCCTAATTCACCACAGTTGCCACTTCCTTTTGTGCTTCTAGCATTAGGGTCAATACATTGTAATCTACTAGCAATATAATCTTGAAACTGTTTCCATTTAGGACTTTGCATTTCTTAACTCCCCCCATGTTGTTCCTACTGGTGTATAATGACTTATAAATCCGATTTCAAATCCGTATGGGTCAGTAGTTACTGTGTACCAAAAACAATCACAAAATTCTTCTGATGCAAAGAATCTAAAATAAACTTCTTTTTTTGTGTATTTGTTTCTTACTTTTGGTAATCTTTTCATTATTCTTTCCTCAAAAATCGGTTATACATATTTTGAAAAACTCCATAATCAGGATTGACTTCAAAAAACCAAGAATAACTAATTGCAAAATCATCAGAACCTGTATAATCAAAATCGTCTATAAAACTTATACTATCACTTGCCCCATTAAATTCCCACTCTGAATATTTATTTCCCATTATGCAATCCTTTTTAATGCTTCGTTTTGTAAGTTCCATCTCTTTGCAAAAAATTCTTTTCTCTCTTCCTTTTGTTCTGGATATTCATCCAAATAAACTCTAGCATAATTCTGGTAAATTTTTAATGATGGTTTTTTAATACCAATAGTATATCCTCCCATTTTTCCAATTAGAATTAATCTGTCTATTAATTCTTTTGTGGTAAATCCGTATGAATTTTTCATTCTAAATCACTCCAATCAAATCTAATCAAGTTGTCATCAATTTCGATTTTATCTAAATGATTTAACAATTGTGTTGCAAGTTCGATTTGCTTGACTAAATAATCAATTTGTGCCTGTTTATATTCTATTTCTTTTGTAATAATCTCTGCTTTTTCTTCATTTGTCATTAGAATTTAATCCCTTCTAATATACCAAGCATTGCTAAAATAACAGAATCACTTGCATCTTCATCATTTAATTTAATTTGGAAAGTGTTTTCAAGATAATCTGCTACTGCTTTCTTTGCCATTCCTCTACCATACCCGGCTTTTTTTGTTGTTTTAATTCCTAACTTTGCTCTACAATCTTTTGCCATAACTGTTTCATAGTTTACATTTTTCCTTATACATTCACTTATAGCAAAGGCATGGTATTTAGCTAATTCCAATGAACCTTTTCTGTTAAATCCAACAAAAACATTTTCAATAATAGCAATATCTTGTGAAGAAACCAAATATTCTAATGTTCTAACCATTCTTTTATATTTTTCTTTTGGGTTATTTCCTTTGAACTCAACAAAAATATATTCTACTTCTGCATTTTTTTCATCTGTTTTAATGATAGATACACCAGCTCTTGAAGCCCAATCAAAACCAATAGAAACAATGTTTCTTTTAACTTTATAGCCTGTTGCTATCTCAATCTTATCAATAGGGATTTTCATTTTAATCCTTAATCATACCTTTTCTTGTATCCACCTTAACAATGTAGGGGTTTTCTTCTTTGACTTCTTGCAAAGTTAGGATTATTTTAATAAGTTCTTCTTTTGATTTTTCTGATAAAATCTGTTTAGAATATTTCATTTCCGGACTTCCAAGATTTTAGTTGTTGGGTTAAAATATGTTGGAATAGTTACGTTTTGTTTTCCAATTTTACTATCACGAATTTTTGTTGCCAAGAAATATGTGTTTTCACCATCTATTCCGTTATTACCCCATAAATATTTACACGCTAAAGATGCAAATTCTTCAACTTGGTCTGGTGCAAACCATTCGTTGTTGGATTTTCTTATTTGTGTTAAAATAATCAAAAATCCTTTATGTTTTAACAGTTGCTGTTGAAAATGATGGAATGTGTTACTTGTTTGAGTAAAATCTCCTTCCTTCATTCTCAACCAATCTACAACTGTAATAGCATTATCTACTAATTCAATATCCGTTGGATGACAAACATTTTTTTCAGGCACTAAATATGCTTCGTTTGGAATTCCTAATGTCTGTGTTATTTTACCAATACCGCCTTCAGGCTCTGTATTAATCAAATACGTCTTTCTTTTCTGTTCCCATAGTTGCTTAATAATGTTACCTGTAATATGACTTTTTCCATGACCTGTAGGAGAACCAATAATAACCATACCACCTTGATAAAACCTTGCAATATTATGGAAAAAAGGGCAAACAAAATCAACTGGAATACCTAATTCTTCTTTTTGACTTGTCCATTTTACATTTTCAAGAACCTTATACTTTCTACCTTTAATATTTAATACTTTTTGTTCATCTTCTAAATGCTTCAATACATCTTCAACATCTTTTTGTTCCCTTTTTAACGAACTGGCAATTTGAAATGCTGTTCCTTCCTTAATAATCTCTAAGCGTTCCAAAACTTCTTGCGATAATTCTTCTTTATCATATGTTTGATATTTATCTAATTGCCTAAGAATATTTCTAATATCTTTATCAGGCATTGGGTTGTCTAACGCTTGGTTAAATACAGATAATGCTACCTTTGTATTTTCAAGATTTAATTTCTTCCTTAAAATACCGCCCATTTTTACAAATGTGTCATTACATCTACCTTCTAAACCATCAATAGTTGTACCTAATTCTTCTTTATCAATTGCTTCTTGAATGTCTTCTTCAACATTCTTTGTATTTGCATCAATAAGACCAAGAATAAAATCTTTTAATTCTTGTGGCATTTTTTGAATCTTTTTATTATTCCATTTTCTAATCTCACCATTTGCAGATGTTGGAGCAATAGCGATATAAGCATTATTACCACGAAGCTCCATATCATAACCTTTGTTACGGAAATTCAAATGTTTAATACCACTAAAATCTTCCTCATAAACAAACACCCAATGCCGACCTCTTTTGGTATCTTGAATTAAAGTGTTTTCAGGAAGTAAGTGTTTAACCTTTTCATATGTTTCATCTGAATCAATATCAATTGCTATAACATTTGATGCTTCGCCTAACCGTATAGCAAGTCCGTATCCTCTATCAACCCATTCTTTCCAGATTTCAGGGTCTTTATAATTCTTTTCTGTCCACATAAAACCTTTTTGTGGGGTTTTAGAATTTGGTTCTAAAGGAAAAAGACTAAAATTATTCTTCTTATATAAAGAAAGAATATCATTTATATCATCTTTTATTTCAACTTGGAATTTGTGCTGTAAGTAAACAGCAATATCAGCATCAGAGAAATCAGGTTTCTTTGTTTTTCTTATCAAATCAAAAATATCACCCTTGAAATTACACTCCGGATGATTACAATAGAAATTAGTTTTTTGGTTTGGATAAAGAAAAGCTGTTTCACGTTTACAAACAGGACATGGAAAAGCACTCTTATCATTCTTAATTTCTGTAGATAAAAGGTCTTTTAGGTACTCAACTAAAACTTGAGCATATTGATTTTTGATATGATTATGCATTTTTTTCCTAACTTAAATAAGTTCTGAAATTTTTGGATTCTTCAAAAAAGATGTTAATAGTTTAGAAACATTCATTAAATCTTTTAGGCAAATAATTTCAACAGGAGTATGCATGTTTCTTAAAGGAACTCCTATAACACTTGCTTTTATTCCGTTTAATTCTGATGAAACCATCAAAGAAGTAAATCCACCTGAAATAGCATTTGCTTGAGTTTGGAATGGTAGTTTTTTAGTAATGGCTGTTTTTTCTAAAGCAAGATAGAACTCTTTATCTAAGCCAAGTCCTCTATAAATAACACCGCCATTTCCAAGTTCACATGTTCCAACTTGTCTATCAAGAACATCACCAAAGCCATAATCTGTTCCAAATGTAACATCAATTGAAATGATTGCTGATGGATTAAAGCGATTTACGATAGTTGGCAATCGTGTTCCTGTTTCCTCTTGGGAACTAAAAACAAAAACAATGTTAATCGGAGGTTTTGATTTTGCAAATTTCTTAATAGTGTTTAATAAAACCCAACATCCGGCTTTATCATCAAAGCCATATCCAGCATAAAAATCTTCCATTAATTTATAGAAATGAGGATGAAATACAACCGGGTCACCAATCTTTACATACTTTGATACTTCATCAAATCTTCTTACACCAATATCAATCTGTGCATCAGATAAATTTCCTACATTTTCATCATCTTCATCATAAACCAAATGAGAATGCGTTCTATCTACTACAGCATTAATAATACCACCATCTGTAATGATGTTTAGATGCCTTGCACTAATAATAGATGAATCACTTCCTCCAAGCATACCAATGCTTAATAAACCCTCTTTGCTGATGTTTGTTACAACATAACCTATTTGGTCTAAATGAGCATCAATCATGATGGTTTTTGATGTATCTACACCATCAATTTTCACAATAACATTCTTCTGGAAATCAACTTCTACATTGCCCTCTTTAAGAACTTCTAACACTTGGTCTTTTATGTAATCGGCAATATAGCCTTCAAATCCAGAAGGAGAAGGAACTGTGATTAAATTCTCAAGCTGTTTAATCTCTTTATCAGTCATGGTTTATTCCTTATTTTTTAACTTCTGAATCATCTCATAATTCTTAGTTGCAATTTTTTCAAGTTTTACAAGCACCTTATCAATATCATCTTCAATACATCCGGTGATTGCTTGGTTTGCAGAATTTACTGCTGACTGTGCTTCAAAAGATGCTGATTGCTGTTCCTTTAAATATCGAACTTGACTTTCTAGCTGTTTTACTCTGTAAAAAGCATCCTTTTGTGTCATGCTTGGTTCATCTGGTTCGGTTGTTTCATCTTCTGATTTAACATCATCCTCTTTAACAGTATAACCTTTGATTACATCATTGCCCTTATCTGTTTTCAAAATAGAAACTTCAACAACTTTTTTTGTATACTTATCTTTAAATTCCTGTGCATTAATTGTACTATCAAGTGTATACCAAACCTTTTCTTCTTCTTTGAAAGTAACACCAGCATTTTTTACCGAAACTCCAGCAACTGTCAATTCTTTTATAATCAATTCATCTTTGACAGGTTCTGCTTTTTCTTGCTGTTTAGGTTCTTCTTTAGGAGTTTCTTTTGGTTCTTCTGCTTTAGGTTCTTCTTTTTTCCCATCAGCAAGAGTAAGACGCATAATTGTTCCGTTATGTCCTTTTTCTTCATCAATCTCTACTTCAACTTTCTTTCCATCTAACTCATCATAGAGATTTTTTCCCTTTAAAAAGGCATCTACCTTTTCATCTACATCATATGCTGTATTAGATTCTTTTAACTTAATAACAGCATCATCCTTCATAGTCCATGCTACTGTCTGAATAACTTTTGCCATAAATCAGCTCCTTAAATTTTATAAATTGCTTTTTCTAAAAGTTTTACTAAACCTTCAGCTTCAGCCTTTGTAATTTGAGAAATCCCGGCAACTCTAATCCACTGCTTTTTAGGGTCAGCATTAGGGTTCGTGTTCTTATTAGAAACTTCAATACGAATCTTCTTTTCACCACCATCATACTGATAAGCAACCACGTTTAAATAACGATTGCCACGTTCCTTACCAACATTAATTCCTTCTTTGAAAAGCTGAACATCTTTTTTTCTATCATAACCTTCATTTGCCATTTTCTTCTCCTTTATTATACATCTCCATTTTCTTGAATTTTTTCATCTTCGTATTCTGCTAAAATCCTTCTTTCAATCTCTGTAGCACATTGACGCAACTCACCACAAAAATTTTTATAATTATTGTAGCTTGGCTTAATCACTTCTTTACAATACTTATATAAGAGATAATTAATATCGCCATCTGCTTTTAGACCAACATTCTTCATGTTAAAATACAAGCCTTCAAGTTCTTCTCTCCTATCCCTTTTAATATATGGCATATCAATACTCCTTCTTTAAATCTATTTTTTCCTGTTGTTTTGATTTACGCTTCTTTGTTTTATGTACTTCGGTCTTTGGATTCTTTTTCCAAGTCTTTCTTATTGATTTATAAATATCCAAAGGGTCAATCTTCATACTTTAACCTTCTTTTTCTTCTGACTTCTTTTTAATTTGGATTTTTCAGCATCTATCTGTTGCTTCTTTGTATCTCTTTCAATGGATTCTTCATAAGTACGAACTGATTTCTTGCTGTAAATTGTATCAAATCTTTTTCCCAAAGAGTTTTGAAATGGCAAATTATTATAATCTATTGTTTTCTCATAATCTAAATTGTTTAATTGTTTCAAAATAGGTTCTTCCACCCACCCCGGCAAATCTATCAGATTAATAACAAGCTGTCTTATCTCTACATCTCTTGGTGTATCGTGATTTTTGTTTACTAAAATGTTATCTGACTTATCTCCTAACCTGTATTTCTTTGCCCTGATTTTTAGAGGTTCTTTTACAATTTCGTAATATCCTTTATTAGCTTTATTCGTTGGACTTTTTAAATTTGGATTAAAAATCTTAACATTTTTATAATAAACTAACTGTGAAATATCTTCATCAATTGTCATTAAAACAATTTCGTCATAGTTTTTAAAATACTTAACTGCTACAGCCATAATATCATCACACTCAATACCATACTCCGTAGCCATGTCAATATCATAGTCTTCTATATTTAATTCTTGCCCTTCATCTGTTAAACATAAATCAGCAAAGTTAAAAGCATTATTTAATTGTAGTACATGCCAATTAGTATATTTATCTAATTGTCTTTCCAACCTATTGATGATTGCATATTGAGCTTTCCAATCAATTTCTTCATGGCTTTTTCTTAAAGCCTTTCTTTGCCCTTTATATTCCGGTAAGAACGCTTTTCTCCATGAATTCCATCCATCTTTAGCCACTATTACAATATCATCTTTATCTATTCCTATCTTCTTTAAAGTTGCATAACAGGTATTTAAATATGTATAACTAGCCGGACATCTTGGGTCATCATCTGTGCCTTTTAGCAACAGTCTTCTTTTTTCAGCACCCCAAGCAAAGATACTGCGGTGAGTAAGAACTCCGGCATCTAGTATTACAACCTTTTTCATTAAAAATCTCCGAAAATATCTGGTGATTCATCATATTCTTCCATATGGTCATTAACTAACATGTCCATACATTCATAACTATAAACATTTATGATGACATCATCTAAATAATAATCTGTGACTTCTAAATATTTTTCATCAATAGGAATTAGCTCTTTGTAATATGTGCAATATAGATTTTCATTATCTCTATTAATTTTGACTTGGATTTTCATGTTATCCTTTCAAAGCTTCATCAATAGCTGTTGATAGCAAATCAATTTCATCATCATCTAAAACTGCACTTACTCCTTCTTCTTGTCCATCAATACCCAAAAAAGCATTTAATACGTCCTCAATCACTTCCTTCCTAGGTTTCATTTTCTTTCTCCTTGTTATTGAAATAATTTTTTTACTGCTTCGCTGTATTTAGGAACATTATCTAATTCTTTTGGTAGTTCCCCTGTTTCTATCATCATCTTGGTATGCATATAAGCCATTATATTCCATACTAATGCTGATTCATGGTCTTCATCTACAATGCCCATCTTCATCTTTTGTAAATGTCTTTCAGCACTTTCTATGTATCTGTTTAATGGCTGTCCTTTTTCCCAATTTCGGTCACCATACTTCTTTGCTCCGTTAGCAAAATGCATAGCAAGTCTATTCAAAGCCAAAGGTGGAATCAAATCATAACGTGGTTTCCCTTCATTTGTATCCCTTTTGCTACCTGTTTCAAACTGCTGTCTTTTTCCACTATCCTTGACTTCATTAAATTTCATATTATTTCTCCATCTTTTTTAAATTATATCTCTTATCTAAATATTCCAGTAATTGTTTTTGGTTAGGAAATATATCTCCACCGCTTCCAAGAACCCAACCAAGAAAAGATTTATTATACTTTGAAAGAGCCATTGTTTGAATTAAATAGATAGGTATATTTCTTTCATAAGCATAACCGGCTTCAAAATATGTACCGCAAGGAGAATCGCCTTCATTAATCATACAGATAATAAAATTGGAATTCCGAACATAATCTACATCACCAAACATATGATGCAAATCTGCTTTTGTTGTTTCTGTTTGTTTTAAAGATGTTTTTCCTCTCCAAATTTTATCCATTGCTTCACGAATCTTATCTCTTTTACCTGAAGAAATCCAATCCTCTAATTTCTCATGGAATTCTTTTACATCATATCCTGTGCGTTCTTCTTCCATAATAGTAGGGTCAAAGACATAAACTGGATTATTATTTGAATCGAATCTGGATTCCAATTCAGGTCTTAACCTATCTCTCCAACCCCTACCATTATCTTTATCTTGGGTTTTCTCCATAGCACCAATTAAGTAGGTTTTTAAATAGTCATTAATAATTTTTTCGTTGTTTGCCATTATAAATTCCACTCATAAATAGCAGAGTTTGTCCTTTTGTAAAACCAGTTTAAAATTTTTGATTCTATTAACTCATCAACGGATTTATATATTGCTACCGATTGAGTTGTAAATGGATGTCTGCTCCATCTTTCATGCTCTCTTTCTGGAACAATAAGAATCAAAGGTTTATCAAATGCCAATGCCATTCCACATTCAAAGTATGTTCCAACAGAAGGTCTTGGACTTCCATACTGATTAAAATTAGCAATAACAATATCTGATTTTTTAATAGCTAATTTATCTCCTTCATATATTGCCTTGCCGGGAACTCTTTCATTTGTTAGACCTTCTTTATCTATAACAGCCCCTACTTCCCCATTCCAAGGGTCAAGAAAACAAATCTCATACATTCCTTGCCCTTTCCAATTGGCATAGCTTTCTCTTAATCTATATCGCCAATCAACTGTTGGTTTTTGAGCTTCACCGCCCAACATGATTCCACCCAAGTAAACATACATTAGATTTTTAGGAGTTTCTTTTAACATAATTTTCCTTTGTAGAATGTAAGCTTCCCAAACCTTTCACTTCAAGTATAACATATTTTTTAAAAGTCGTCAAGTTTTAAAAATACACTATTTAATTTTCTCCTTTGCTTTTAAATCGGCAATATATTTCTTGTTCTTTTCATCTAATTCGGATTCTAATGCCACATTTAAATCCTTACCATTCTTCCTTGCTTCTTGTACAGCCTTTGCAACCTTATTAAGAGTTGTTTTAGCGATACCACCTGTTGCTTCTAAAACTCTACCAACTATGATGCCAAGCAAGGATGGACATAAGATGATAATTAAAACAACACCCCAAAATCCCCATCCGGCTAATGCATTGATATAGCTTTTTACTCTTTCAGTAATAGTCATTTTACGTTCTTGCTTCTGATAATTCGTTTGATATTGATAGAATCCTTTGGAGCATGACTTTACTGTGCCATCTTCATAATACTCAATCTTTCCGGAGCATTTAAATTTGGCTGATGATTTGTCCGTTGATTGTGGTAATGTATTTGGAGTATCAAATGTTACTCTTGGTAAAAGAGAACATCCGGTCAATGCAAAACACATTAAAAATAATACGATTAGTTTTTTCATTATTTCTTCTCCTTCGGTCTTAAAATAACTTCTAATTCAACACCTTCTAATTTATTTTCTAAAATTATATTGTCAATATGATTTCCACAGAAAATTCCATTCTCACTTGATGTACCGCCATCATTTAAAATTTGAAATCTATAATAACCAATGTTAATCTCTTTCATTCTTCATCCTTTGGTTTGTAAAATTTATATCCGTCCTCATCTATATTTAAAATCTTTTTCCCTTTTGAAACTAACTCATTTATATATTCTTCTTTATTTAATTCAGTATGCCCAATTGGTTTGATATTCTTATGCTTCATCAACTCTAAAAAAGCTACCTCTTGCTCCTCATAGGTTAATGGTCTAAAAAACTTCGCTTCAAGTTTCTCAAGCAGAGCATAATATTCTTCTAAAATCTCAACATTTAATGACCAAAGTGCTTTCATAGCAAATTACCCCAAAAATTAGGCTGTTTTTTCCTCTGTTTTTTCATTAACTTGTTCTAGTACAACAGGTTCTGTGTTTTTATTCAACTCATTTTTTGCAAATTCTGTTGCTTTTTTAATGTATTCAAGCTTCCTAAAGTGTTCCAAATGAACAGGTAACGCACCGGAAGCCCCTTTTGTGTGCCTTTTGTTATAACCCTTGAAAGTAATAGAGTTATAGCGATTTGCCCTTCGTTGTTTTCTATTCATAGTTTTCTCCTTTTATACTCCTATACAAGTATACCATATTATTGCAAAGTTGTCAAGTTTTTATACGTCAAATGTTTGATTATACATCAACTGCGTCGTCCTCTGGACGCAATTTATAAGTGCATTTTAAATGCTGAAGTTTTCAAAATAATCAATACGAAGTATATAAAAAGTAATAAAACAATACTTCGTATTGATTTTATTAAATATAAGCAGTAATATTTTACTGCTTTTTATAATAGAAATACTATCGTATTTCTTTTTATAAAAGTGGTAAAACATAATACAATATAAGTATATCAATGATATATTATATAAGAGATTATTTCTCATTCCTTATCTTTTCACAAAACTCTTTAATCATTTTCTTATCTGGTTCAGCATATATTTCTGTTGTTTTAATATCAGTATGACCCATTACTTTTTGAAGATAAGAGATATCCATTCCTTTTGATAAACAATATTTCGCAAAACTTCTTCGCATTGTTCTTGGTTCAATAACTTCATTGGTAAGGTTCATCTGTTTTTGAATCTTCTTGAACATCATTTGAATCTGTTGGTAACTAAAAGGAAAGACCTTATCACTTTTTTTCTCACAATGAGTTTGTAAATCTTCACATAGTTGGTCATTCAATATTGGCACAACCCTGTCCTTATTTCCTTTAGCATTATAAAACACAATGTCTTTGGTTTCAAAGTTGATATCGGACACTTTTAGGTTAATAACCTCTGATGGTCTAGCTCCTGTATAAAACATAAATCTTAATACTAAATCTTTCTCTCTATAAAAATATTTTAATAGAGTTGGTAATTGTTTTTCAGTAAAGTAATATTCAATTTTCTGACGCTGTGTTTTCTTCCATTTAGGAAATTCAAATTCCTGTCCGGTAAATTTAGAGTAAGCAATCATAGCAATTTTAAACGCATTGAATGTAGCATTACTCTTACCTTCTTCTTTCCATTTAAGAAGATAATTATTTAAATTTTCTTGGTTAATATCTCCATTACAATAATTATTAAAAGTATTTACTTGTTGATAATAACTCTTAATAGTTTTAAGAGAATTATAATTTAGTTTTAAGTATTCTAAAAATTTATCCATTACTTCTCTCCCTTATTTAGTTTTCCATCAGCAACAGCAACTTCGTGGAATGTTTCAAATAAGTCGGCAATATTAGGGTTATCGTTTCCTCTCCGTTCCAAAACTTTTAAAGCCACAG
>Ga0307378_10000515_pt1 | contig 68234 bp, 56 predicted proteins | sample UN1MG_FD_202238 | JGI IMG/M metagenome (GOLD analysis project Ga0307378, IMG submission 202238) | Soil microbial communities from Risofladan, Vaasa, Finland - UN-1 | ecosystem: Environmental > Terrestrial > Soil > Coastal area > Acid sulfate soil | place: Finland: Risofladan, Vaasa | collected... | reverse complement strand
CCAGAACCGTCGATGATCTCTGGGACGCAATCGCCAAAACCCTCGATGCCTTCACGCCAACCGAATGCCAGAACTACTTCGCAGCCGCTGGATACGATCCGGATTAAGTCGAATCCGCTCTAGTGTGATGACCCTCGGGGGCTGAATCTCACTAGGTCAAGTATGTAGTGGCCTGCTGGTCCCGGAAATTCGTGCGACGAATTTCCGGGGCAGGACACTAAGCGGCCGGACGACCTATGCCGGTCTCGCTGCCGCCGGGCTTGTTGCCTGCCGGCATTCCGGTCGGCCTGCTGCCGTTGCCGCTCGGCTTGGCCGCGGCTTCCTTCTCGTCGGCATCGTCCTTGTCGGACATGCCGCCCTGCTTCATCGTTACCTTGCCTTCCAGGCGTGCGCCGGCGGCCATCGAAAGATCGCCGCTTACGTTGACGCCGCCCTTGATGCGGGCACTTGCTTCGAGCGTGATGTTCTTGGCATTGGTATCGCCGGAGACGTTGCCGGCGATTATGATAGTTTCAGCCTTGATCGACCCATCGACCAGGCCGGTGCGTCCGATCATGACGCGCTTTGCCTTCAGGTTGCCGCGCACGGAGCCGTCAACCTGGATTTCGGTTTCGCCGATCATATCGCCGACGATCTCGACACCCTCGCTGATGATCGAGGGCATTTGTTGGTGCGGCTGGGACCGCGGCCGCTCGCTCACCGTGCTGTGCTCGACGGTTGGTCCGGCTTCTTTCTTGGAAAACATCCGATACTCCAGTGATTATCGAGGACCCAAGTTTCCGGACTATGCCGGGCGAGGTGATAAATAATGGTTAAACTCGCCTCCAAAACCCGCTAATTCCCGCCGAATTTTGCGGCATCGAGCATCGCGCCGGCCGGCGACCTCCCGGAGCCGACACACTTACCCGTTGCGCCGGGCAAAAAAATGCTGGAAAAGAAATCCGGGCGCCGTATTGGGGCGCTATCTATGAGAATGAGGTCTGGAATGCGTACAGTCGTCGTCATTGCCGCGGCTGCGGCGATGCTTGCTGCTGCCGGAACGGCAAACGCAGGCTCTGTGGCGCTTTATGCGTATAACGCCAAGGGCAAGCTCGCCAAGGCGGGTAAATTCTCGAGTTGGACGCGCGTCTACCGGCCGGCCGACCATGCCAAGCTCAAGGCCAAAACCCGCGGCAATTACAAGGTCCAGATGACCTTCTGCGAGAAGCCCTATCACCTTCGCACGCTCCAGCAGCGCTGGCTGGCGGCGCATCGCAAGGTCAAGCACCGGATCGTGCTGCGCGAACGCGTGGCCAAAGGCAGGACCAAGCAGGTCTGCAAGATCTGACCGTCTCCAGTGTATGATCGCTGCCGGCCGCGCCGTCATGGTGCGGCCGGTTGCCGTTCAGCCGCTTGCCGGGGGATCCATGACGGAACCACTTTCCGACGTCCGTGATATCTCGAAGATCGCCTATGGGTTCTTTGCCTCCAAGGCGCTCTTCGCCGCGCTCCATCTTGAACTCTTTGGGCATCTGGCCGAGGGCCCGGCAGCGCTGGATACGCTCGCCGAACGCACCGGTGTAGCCCCGAACCGTCTGGCAACCCTGCTGGCCAACCTGGCGGCCATGGGCCTGGTGGCCCAAAACACCGGCCGCTACATCAATTCGCCGGCGGCGGCCCGCTACCTGGTGCCGGGCCAGCCTGCCTACTTCGGCGACTATTACCGGTTCCAGATCGACCGGCACCTTTATCCCAGCATGATGGCGATCGACGCCGGTTTGCGCGGCGATGAGGCCAATTTGGCCCATGCTTCGATGAGCGGCATGCTGGAGGATCCGGTTGAAGCCGAGGCTTTCTCGCGCGCCCAGCACGCCGGCTCGCTCGGCCCGGCGCTTCTGCTGGCCAAATTGTTGGATCTGACCGGCGCTGCGTCGCTGCTCGATGTCGCCGGCGGTACCGGCGCCTATTCGATCGTGCTCGCCCGGCAATATCCGGAGCTCACATCGACCATCATCGATTTCCCCACTGTGACGGCGGTGGCGGAACGCTATATTGGCGAGGCGGGGCTTGGCGACCGCATCGCATTGCTGCCCGGCAACGCCCTCGATGTCGACTGGCCCGGCGACCAGGATGCGATCCTCATGTCGTACCTGATCAGCGCGGTCGGCGAGGGCGACATCAGCGAGCTGCTGCGCCGCGCCCACACGGCGCTGAAGCCCGGCGGAACGCTCATCGTCCATGATTTCATGCTCGACGACGACCGCTCGGGGCCGTCATCGGCGGCCGGGTTCTTCCTGGGCTATCTGACCTGGCGGGTCGATCCGGTATCCTTTAGCGCCGCTGAGCTCGAGCCCTGGTTGACGAAGGCGGGCTTTGAGGATCCGCGAACCGACATCATGATCCCCGAGATCACCAAATACACGCTCGCCCGCAAGCCCGGCTGATCCGGCAACGTGGCGGCAAGGGGGCCGTCGGTCCCAAGCCCCGTTGCAAGGCCGTGTTTGGCTCCGCATTTGGCTTGTCCGCTGCGCTGGCGTAAATTCTTCGAACACCCCGCAGGCAGAACAGTATCGGAAATCAAGAACATGGCCGGACAGACATTCGAAATCGAACGCATTCCACTGATCCTCAGCTTCGACGAGGTACTGAAAGCCGCCGAGACCTATGGCTTCAGCGGCACCCAGGGTTCGGTTTGGCTCGAGGGGCAGCTTTTGCGCCCCAAGAACCGGCCGTCGAAGACGGTGACGATCTTCATGCATCCCGCGACCACGCTCCAGCTCCTGCCGATGCCCACGGCACTGGCGGCAGCGGGCGTCCACGTCATGTGCTGCGGGTCCCGCTACGCCAAGAACGACAGCGCGCTCATCATGGAGAAAGTGGCGCGCGACATGGGCGAATACATCCGCCATGCCCGCGAGGTTCTGGGATACGAGAAGGTCGTGCTGGTCGGCTGGTCGGGCGGGGCGTCTCTGTCGCTGTTTTACCAGGGCGAAGCCGAGCAGCCGAGCATCACCGAAACCCCCGCGGGCGATCCTTACGACCTGACCAAGCTGAACCTGCCTGTCGCCGATGGGGTAATCATGATCGCGGCCCATGCGAGCCGCGCCCGGACGCTGTCCGAATGGCTCGATCCCTCGATTACCAACGAGCTGGAGCCGGGCCAACGCGAGGTCGAGCTCGATATCTACAACCCCCAGAACCCCAACAAGCCGCCCTACGATGCGGCCTTTATCGCGCGATACCGCGAGGCGCAGCTTGCCCGTATGCGCCGCATAACTGGTTGGGTGCGCGAGCAGCTCGGCATTCTGGCCAAAACCCAGTCCAAGGAGATCGAGCGCGCCTTCGTGGTCCATCGCACGATGGCCGATCTGCGTTGGGTCGACGCCACTGTGGACCCCAACGACCGCGAACCCGGCGCCTGCTACATGGGCGATCCCGAAACGGCCAATGTAGGTCCCGCCGGCCTGGCGCGTTACAGCTCGCTTCGAAGCTGGCTCTCGCAATGGTCGGTCGACGATTCGCGCGCCGATGCGCCGACCGGGGCGGGCCGCATTTCGGTGCCGCTGCTGGTGGTCGAGAACAGCGCCGACGATGCCGCGCCCGCCAGCCATCCCAGGATGGTCTACGACGCGGCCCCCCAGACCGACCGCGAGTTCGAGCTCATCAAGGGCGCCACCCACTACTACAAGGATCAGCCCGAGCTGCTCGCCCAATCGGTGGCGGTGACGACGGGGTGGATGAAGAGGAAGGGGCTTCTGGCGGGGTAGTGGCCGGCCTATATCTGCGCGGACAGGACGGTGAAACCCTCGCCGATCACCGAACGGCCGATTTCGCCCTTAAATCCGGCGTTTCGCAGCAGATCCTCCTGATCCTCGCGGGTCGGCAGCACGTTGCCCCAGGTCAGCTCCTCGAACCCGGTCTGCACCGGGAAGAGGTATTCGGCCTCGCGCGACTGGGCGAGCGTGCTCGGATAGGTCTCGTCGACGATCAACAGCCAGCCCGCCGGCGCCAGCGCCCTGGCGCAGCCGTCGATCACGGCCTGGCGGATGCCGGGCGCGATCTCGTGCAGCACTTCGATCATCACCGCCGCGTCGACCGAGCCGTCGGCGACGGCGTCGCCGATTTCGCCGGCGACCAGCTCGATGCGTTGGTCGAGCCCGGCCTTGGCGAAGGCGTCGCGTGCCTGCTTCATGCCGGTGGGGTCGATGTCGACGCCGACGCAGCGCGCTTCGGGGAAGGCCTTGGCGAGCTGGATGAGATGGCGGCCCTCGCCGCAGCCGACCTCGAGTACCGTGCCGCCGGCGTCCAGCCGCGCCTTTAGGCCCGGCAGTTCAGGCAGCAACTTACGCGCGCTGAGGACCTGCAGCCCCGCCGTGCCCTCGGCCACGGCGGCGGAGAAGGCTTCGCTGCGGCCCTGAAAGGGCACGGTGTCGCCGCTGCGGAAGGCCTCCAGACAGTAGCGGTGGTCCGCCGTCGCGAACTCGGTGCCGAGCCGGACATAGCCGCCGAGATAGCGGGGGTGGCCGGGCTTGGCGAGGATCTCGTCCATATAAGGCGCGAGGCGAAAGCGGCGGCGCTCATCGCCTTCCAGCAGGCCGAAGGAATAGGCGGTGGTGCACCAGGTCTCGACATAGGGCGGATGCAGCTCGAGCGCTTGGGCGATCTCGGTGCCGGTGGCGCCGGGCTGTTCGGCAAAGGCCTCGAACAGCCCCAGTTGCACGCCGATATCGATCAGGTGCATGGCGTTGAAGCCGCGCCGCCATTCGAAGATTTTCGCAACCTGCGTATCCGCCGTCGGCTCGTGCGCGCCGCCGCTGTCCTTTGCCGATGTCATGTGACCGCTCCTCCTGGATGAAGCACACCGGCCACTATGGCGTCAGCCGCCGTCCTCAGCCAGCACCTTGCGCATGATCCGGCGCTTGGTCGAGGTGCGCGCAACCTCCTCGAAGCCGGCACGCCTGAACACGCTGTCAAAGCCGATCCAGGCGTAAACGTCGGGATAGTCCGGGCGGCCGGCGACGATGGGATAGCCTTCGAGGATGCGCCCGCCGTGACCGGCGACGAAATTGCAGGCGGCCTCCAACAGCCGCGTTGCCACACCCTGCCGGCGATGCGATTTTTCGATCAGGAAGCAGGAGACCGACCAGACCTCCTGGTCGTCGACGGGCTTGAGCACCCGCGAGGTCTCGAGCCGCGGAAAGCTTGCCCGCGGCGCGACCGAGATCCAGCCGACGGGTGTGCCGCCGTCGTAGGCGAGCAGTCCTGGCGCTTCGTCATGCTCGACGATGGCCCGCATCGCCGCGCGGTTGGCCTCGCCGGCATTGGCGTCGTGCTCGGCTTTGGTCTGCCGCCACAGCATGCACCAGCAGCCGCCGGTCCCGCCCTTGGGACCCATCAGCGTCTCGAAGTCGGACCAGCGCTCGCGTGTCAGCGGCGCGGTGGTGATATTCGCGGCGATGCTATTGTCGGGCATGCGGCGGCGGCCGGCCTCACGCCATCGGGCTTGCGTGCCCGGTTGCCTGATGGATGCGGTTCCACAAGGCCAGCAACTGGCTTTCGAGCTCGGCGCCTTCGCCCTCGGACTTGAACTCGTATTTGGCGGTGCGGGTGCGGATGCTTTCGATCACCCGGTTGACCTCGTCCTTCGGCGCCGCGAGCGCTTCATTGTCGGCGTTAGTGAGGATGGCGTGGTTGTCGCCATCGATCAGCGTCACCGTGATCGTGCCTTCGGTAATCCGCTTACCGCTCAGGGACCGCACCTGCATCATTCCGCCTCGTCTTCATGGGTGACAGGGACGGGTTGCATAACGCGTCGCGCGCCCCTCGTCACCTTTCCTTTGCACCGAAACGGCGTGCCTGAAGGTCAGGGGCGCGGCTCGAAATGCCAGAACTTGCAGAACCGCATCACCGGCTCGTCGGTCATCGCGACCACGGTCGCTTCCTCGCCGGCGTGATGTTCGATCCGGCTCCAGCATGGCGCAATGAAGGTATCGCCAAAGTTCCAGGCGAAGGTCTCCTCGCCGATCGTGCTGGTGCCACTGCCCCCGGTGACCACGAAGGCCTGATTGGCCGTGCAGCGATAGGGACGGCTGGCAACGCCCTTGGCCCAGCGATACACGTGAATGCCCATGGCCGGCATCGAGCTGGTGTCGAGCACGATGCGCCGCCCGAAGAAGCCGTCCGGGTCCTCCGATGCGCTGTCCAGCGCTTCGTTCTGCCAGGCGCCGGTGATGCGGAAGGGCGAGGTTTCCACGGTGCGCTTGATCGGCTCCATGCCGTCGGGGTGTTCGTCGAAGAACATCGGCTCCAGGCGGTGCACCATCGGCACGTTGAGCCCGTCGATCCAGTAGGCGTCGCGCTCACCGTCGTGCCCGTGGCCGTGCCAGCACATGCCCGGGGTCAGCACGATGTCGCCGGTTTCCATCGGGTGCTTCTCGCCATCGACGCAGGACCAGGCGCCGTGCGAGTCAAGGATGATCCGAAAGGCGTCGGGAGAATGGCGGTGCGAGCGCGCATTTTCGCCGGGAAGGATGGCCTGATACGCACATACCAGAGTGTTGAGCGTTGCCATGCTGTCGTTCTGCGCCGGGTTGGTCATGGCGAAGTTACGCCGCTCGGCGAGCTTGGTGTCGATGAGCCGCAGCGCACCGTCCATGGCCGCCTTGGCATCGCTGTATTTCCAGTGCGCGGGCTGGTAGGGTGTCCGGGGTTCGCGCCACAGCCCGCCGGAGACGCGCGGTGTCCAGCCGGGCTGGAGGTTGAGCGCCTCGGCGCGCGCGACCAGCGTCTCAAGGTTGGGCGCGTTACGAAGCTCGTCGGGGATATGTCCGCCATCCATGATCAATTCCTCCCGGTGGGGATCGGCCTATGCCCAGAGCGACCGGTGGGCCGCTCGCGTGCCGCATCAGCCATCTTGTCATAGCCGGAACAGTCTTTCGAGCCAGTTGTAACAAGATTGCTTGCAATTTGGCCTGTCGGCTGCTTTCCCTTGGCGCACGCAAACGGCGTTCGGGCGGAGCGCGGCGCGATCCAAGATCGCAGCCCTGCCGCATTTCGGCGCCATGCCGGATAAATCGAACCCATTCTCATCACCTTGATGTTGCCCCCGCAGCCAGACGTCAATACTATATCTAGTGGTTCTTCGAGGAATTCCGCATGACCGATCAGCCTTTCGCCGCCGAGGTCGTCGACAAGCCCTTGGCCGATGCGCTGGGCGAGCGCTACCTCGCCTACGCGCTCTCCACGATCACGGCGCGCTCGCTGCCCGATGTGCGCGACGGGCTGAAGCCGGTCCACCGGCGGCTTCTCTTTGCGATGCGCCAGCTGCGCCTCGATCCCGATCAGGGCTTCAAGAAATCGGCGCGCGTCGTCGGCGACGTGATCGGCAAGTTCCACCCCCATGGCGACACCGCCGTCTATGACGCGCTGGTGCGCTTGGCCCAGGACTTCGCGGTGCGCTATCCGCTGATCGACGGACAGGGCAATTTCGGCAGTGTTGACGGCGATAACGCGGCCGCCATGCGCTACACCGAGGCGCGGCTGACCGAGGTTGCCCAGGCGCTCCTTGACGGCATCGACGAGAACGCCGTTGATTTCCGCCCGACTTACGATGACGAGGGCGAGGAGCCGACAGTGTTGCCGGCCAATTTCCCCAATCTGCTCGCCAACGGTGCGGCGGGCATCGCGGTCGGCATGGCAACCTCGATCCCGCCGCACAATGTCGGCGAAATCTGCAAGGCGCTGCTGCACCTGATCAAGTTCCCGCGCGCCACCTTCGACAAGCTGGTCGAGTTCATTCCCGGCCCCGACCTGCCGACCGGCGGCGTTCTGGTCGAGCCCCCGGAGGCGATCGTCGAGGCTTATGCCACCGGCCGCGGCAGCTTCCGCCTGCGCGCGCGCTGGCAGAAGGAGAAGATCAAGGGCGGCGGCTATCAGATCATCGTCACCGAGATGCCCTATCAGGTGCAGAAGGCGCGGCTCATCGAGAAGATGGCCGATCTGATGCATGAGCGAAAATTGCCCCAGCTTGCCGACATTCGCGACGAATCGGCCGAGGATGTGCGCTTCGTCCTGGTGCCCAAGAACCGCACCCTCGACGCCGAGGCGGTGATGGAGGGGCTGTTCCGGCGCACCGAGCTTGAGACCCGCCTCTCGCTCAACATGAACGTGCTCGACGCCACCGGCACGCCGCGGGTGATGAACCTGCGCGAGGTTCTGCAGTCGTTCCTCGACCACCGCCACACGGTGCTGGTGCGCCGCACCGAACATCGTCTGGATAAAATCGCCCACCGGCTTGAGATTCTGCGCGGCTACATCATCGCCTATCTCAACCTCGACGAGGTGATCCGCATCATCCGCGAGGAGGATGAGCCCAAAAAGTTGATGATGAAGAAGTGGAAGCTCTCCGACGTTCAGGCGGAAGCGATCCTCAACATGCGCCTGCGGGCCCTGCGCAAGCTCGAGGAGATCGAGATCCGCGAGGAGCTGGCGACGCTGGAGGCCGAGGAAAAGGACCTGAAGCTCCTCCTGAAGGACGACAAACGGCGCTGGACCGTGATCAGCGATCAGATCCGCGAGACCGGCAAGCGCTTCGGCGGCGACGATGCGCTCGGCCGCCGCCGCACGACGATGGGCGATGCGCCGTCTGCGGAAATCATTCCCATCGAGACCGTCATGGACGTGGAGCCGGTCACGGTGCTCTGTTCGGCCAAGGGTTGGATCCGCGCGCGCACCGGCCACCTGGAGCCCGATGCGGAGGTCAAATACAAGGACGGCGATACCGAGAAATTCCGCTTCCACGCCCAGACCAGCGACCGGCTGATCGCCTTCGCCTCGAACGGCCGCTTCTACACCTTGCCGGCCGACAAGCTGCCCGGCGGACGCGGCCACGGCGAGCCGCTCCGCCTCATGGTCAATATCGGCAACGCCGAGGAGATCGTCGCCCTCATGGTTCACCGGCCCGGCCGCAAGCTGATCGTGGCATCGTCGGACGGCCGCGGCTTGGTCGTGCCCGAGGACGAAGTCGTCGCCCAGACCCGCAACGGCAAGCAGATCCTCAATCTTGCCGGCGACGCCGAGGCCCAGGCCTGTACGGTGGTGGAGGGAACCCATGTCGCGGTGATCGGCGAGAACCGCAAGCTGCTGATCTTCCCGCTCGACCAGGTGCCGGAAATGACCCGCGGCCGCGGCAACCGGCTGCAGCGCTACAAGGACGGCGGGCTGTCGGACGTGAAGGTCTTTACCCTGGCCGAGGGTCTGGCCTGGCACGCCGGCAGCCGTACGCGTACACTTACCAAGGCCGAGCTCAAGAACTGGCTCGGCAGCCGCGCCCAGGCCGGCCGCCTGCCGCCCCAGGGCTCACCCAGGAACAACCGCTTCGACGGGTGAGGGGGCCTTCGGCCTCCCTCCATTGTCATCCCGGACGTTAGCGGAGCCCGAAGGCCGGAGGCTTTCGGAATGCGATGCTTACGATCCGGGATCCATACGATGGAGCAACTTAACAACTTTGGGGGCAGGATCCTTCGCGGCGACCATTACCGGTGTCATTCTTTGCGGCGTCCGGCTGCGGGACAGCTGATGCGCATTTCCTTACGATTGAACCCAGCGCGTTCCATCAATGTCTGGTAGCCCGTGGGGCATAACTCGTTGGCACGTCGGTAGCAGATATTCCAGCCGGTGGCGGCTCCGCAGGCGATCAAGTACTCGGTAACGCCGTCGGGCCGCCGTATCTCCTCGGTGTTCGTGCAAGCGACAAGCGCTGAAACTACCATCAATGCGGCCTATTTTTTCATAGTTAATCCCCCATAGATTGTGCTGCATAGTGGAGCGGAGAACCATTGCTTGACTAGTGGTGCGCCTGCCTAGCATTCCTCCTGGATTACGCTGGCTACCAAATCGACGATAATGCTCGCTCACGCTGCACGATGGATTCGGGCTCTCTGGCCGAGGTGAGGTGGCGCTGCTGTGGCGTACGTATGCGTACACGTACGCACGAAGCCTTGCCTACCGCCCGTACAGTGTATGCGGGAACCAGGTGACGATGCCGGGCGAGAACCACAGTACGACCAGGATGCAGAGCTGCATAATCACGAAGGGGATAATACCCTTGTAGATCTGCAACGTCGTCACGCTGTCCGGCGCCACGCCGCGCAGATAAAAAAGCGCGAAACCGAAGGGCGGGGTGAGGAACGAGGTCTGCAGGTTGACCGCGATCATCAGGCCGAGCCAGATCGGGTCCATGAGCTGGCCGTCGGGCATTTTCATCTGCAGCAGCACCGGGGCCACGATCGGCACGACGATGAACATGATCTCCAGGAAATCGAGGAAGAACCCCATCACGAACATCACCGCCATCACCACGATCAGCGCCCCCACGGCGCCGCCGGGCAGTGTTGTCAGGACGTGCTCGATCATGGCCTCGCCGCCGAGCCCCCGGAAGGCGAGCGAGAACAGCGAGGCGCCGATCAGAATGACAAAGACGAGGACGGATATCTCCATGGTCGATCGCACGACCGAGTGGATGATCCGCACCTTGAAGACCCGCGCCAGCGCCACAAGCGTGCCGTAGATCACCACCACGAAGAGCGCCAGCGCCACCACCGACACGGCCACCTCGTATCCCGCCACGTTGGTGCGGCCGACCCGGAGGTCGAAGAACGAGGTGATAAACAGGAGCAGGATGAAGGCCAGCCCGGCGCGCAGGATCCAGCGGCCGTTTTCCTCGTCGAGCCGGTATCCGGCCATCCAGATCGCGCCCAGGCAGCCCACCGCCGCGGCCTCGGTGGGGGAGGCAAGGCCGCCCAGGATCGAGCCGAGCACGGCAATGATCAGCATGATCGGCGCGAACAGCGCATGCATCATGCGGTGCCAGAACGGATCCCTCAGCGGATTGGAGAGGATGCCGTAAAGCACGCCTCCGAGCGCAATCAGCGAGGTCATAAAGACCTGCGGCGAGGTCAGCGACAGCGTCTTGCCGGGGAACAGCGCGCCCAGGATGTCGTTGACGAAGAGCGTGCCCGCGGCCAGAAAAACGACGCCGGTCGCGGCCGGCCACCAGCGCGCGGGGTTGAGGGCAAGTCCCCAGATGAGCAGCGTGCCGCCCAGCAGGATGGCGAGGTTCTGCCAGACCGCCAGCAGGTCAAACGCCGCCGCCGCCACGCAGGCCACGATCAACGAGATCACGCCGTAGCGCAGGAAACCTGCCGTCTCCGGGCGCGGTGCACCGCCGCTGTCGTCGGGGATCGATGGCGAGGTCTTGGGATAAAGCCAGCCGATCACGATCTGATAGACGATGTAGAGGCTGACCAGCACCAGGCCCGGGAACACGCCGCCCGCGAAGAGATCGGGCACCGAGACCGTATCGGGCGAGAAGATGCCCATCTTGAACTGGGCGTTCTGGTAGGCGACGGCGAGCTGGTCGCCCAGCAGGACCAGGATGATCGAGGGCGGGATGATCTGGCCCAGCGTGCCGGCGGCGCAGATCGACCCGCAGGCCAGCGCCGGGTCATAGCCGCGCCGCAGCATCGTCGGCAGCGACAGCAGCCCCATTGTGATCACGGTCGCGCCGACGATGCCGGTAGAGGCCGCGAGCAGCGCGCCCACCACGCTGACCGAGACCGTGAGACCGCCGCGCATCGGGCCGAAAAGCCGGCCCATATTATCGAGCAGCTCCTCGGCGATCTTGGCGCGTTCGAGCACGACGCCCATGAAGACGAACAAGGGAACCGCGATCAGCACCTCGTTCACCATCACCGCGAAGATGCGCTGGGGATAGGCGCCGATCAGACTGAAGTCGAGCAAGCCGAAAAGCGCGGAGGCGATGGAGAAGAGGAGCGCCGTGCCGGCCAGCGTGAAGGCGACCGGAAAGCCCGTCAGCAAGCCGCCGCAAACCGCCAGAAACATGGCGATGCAGACCGCGTGCCGGATCTCAAAGACGAAGCCTTCCATCAGCCGGTTGCCTCGGCTGTGGGCGCTATTTCGGCCTCGCCGCCGCGCTGGGCGGTTTGGAACGTTCCGATCGCCCTGGACGTCGCCACGAACCAGGCCATCGCTGCGTGCAGCGCCGCGACCACGACAACGCCGATCGCGCTTTGGGTTCCGACCAGTGTGATGAAGTCCTCGGTGCGGCCCAGCAGCAATTGGCCGGCGGCCCACAGCACCGACAGGACCAGATAGCCGACCAGCGCGCCCCGGGCCACCGCGCTGCCGCGGTAGAAGGGCAGCAGAATGAGCGCCGTAACCAGCACGATCCGTATCACGGCCGGAACCGCCCAGCGGGGCAGATCGGCAAAGCTGAGCGTGCCGATGGTGCCCAGCAGCGTGTCGACGAACCACACCGCTTCGGTTGCCATCACGTACAGCACGACGCCCCAGACGACCGCAAAGCCCGGGCTGGTGGCGGGCGAATGCTCGGAGGCGCGAGTGCCATCCGCCGCCCAGGGCATGACCGCGAGCACCAGTGCACTCACAAGGTTGCCGTAGGCGAGAAGGGTCAGGATGGCCCCTGAATCGCCGCTGGCCAGGGCGCCGTAATGGACACTGAGTCCCGCCGCGATGAAAAGGCCGACGACGGCCGCAACCCGCCCCCAGTTTGCCCCGAGATAGGCCAGAGCGAGCACCGCTGCGAGCGCCAGCGGCCGGACGATCGCCACCAAAATTCCGGTATGCGCGAGGCCGATCAGGAAGGTGAGCAGTTCGATGGCGATCAGAAACACGCCGAGGCTGATCACCATGTTGCGGCTCGACCGCGGGGTCGCCCGCACCGCGGCGCTCTCATCGGGATTTTCGGCCGCCGGCACCTCGCCGCCGCCGAGCACGATCAGGCAACGCGCCCCCATCGCCACGCCCTGGAGCGCCAGCAGCAGCGTCGCCAGTGGCACCACTGTCTTGAGCGCGAAGATCGTGGGGATGCCGTTGGTCTCGGTCGAGCCCTCCAGCACCGTCCAGGCATTGATCACATAGCTCCAGGACATCCAGATAATCAGCACGCAAACCGGCAGCAGGAAGAAAATCACGCCGAGCAGGTCGGTCATCGCCTTTCGCCGGGCGCTGCTCGCGCGATAGAAGACATCGACCCGCACATGGCCGTCGCGCAGCAGCGTGTAGCCCGCGCCGACCATGAAGAGCGCGCCGTGCATGTACCAGATCGTCTCCTGCGCCGGGATCGAGCCCACCGAGAAGACGTAGCGGCTGATAACCACGGTGAACTGCACCAGCACCATGCCCAGCGCCAGCCAGGCCACGGTCAGCCCGATCTTCCGGTTGATCGCATCAATGATCTTGTAGAGCTTGGTCAGATCGTCCAAGCGCGCGCCTCCCAAAAAGCCGCCCAGCTTGTTTCAGATTGCCGGTTCGACCAACACATAGGTGTATAGCGGGATTGGGCCTGCCGGCAAAGCCCCGGCGGCCTCACGCAAGCCATTGCGATGGACACGAAAAGGTGACCCGCGCCGGTGCTCCAGCGCGGGTCGATCGTCTCTCATGCGCGGGGTGAACCAAGGTCCTCCCGCGCGATGTCACCAGCCTAGTATTTTACCAGGTCACGGTAGTTGTAGTAGATGGCGTCCGAATAACGCGACCACGTGGAGGCGTTCTTGCGGAACTTGATGTAGCTCTCGTAGACCTTCTTGGTTAGCGGATCGGACTTGGCCACATCGGCGACGACATCGCGCGCGGCCACGGCCATCGCCTTGAAGACATCCTCCGGGAACGGGATGTATTTGACGCCGTGCTTGCTCACCAGCGTCTCCAGCGCGGCCGTGTTGTTGGCCACGAATTCGGCATAGCCGTAATCGTTCTCAGCAAGGCAGCAGGACGTGAACAGCGCCTGGTCGGCCGGCGGCAGGCCGTCCCAGAACTTCTTGGAGATGCCGCAGGACAGCATTGAGCCTGGCTCATGGATGCCCGGGTACATGGCGTTCTTGACCACCTTGTAGAAACCGAAGGCAAGGTCGTTCCAGGGCCCGACCCATTCGGTCGCGTCGATATTGCCCGATTGCAGGTTGGGCAGGATCTCCGAGCCGGCCAGCGTCACCGAGGTGCCGCCGAGCTGCTTGATCACGGCGCCGCCCAGGCCGGGGATGCGCATCTTCAGGCCCTTGAAGTCGTCGATCGAGGTGATCGGCTTCTTGAACCAGCCGCCCATCTGCATGCCGGTGTTCGAGCCGGGTAGGTGCTTGACGCCGAATTGGGCGCCGACCTCGTCCCACAACGCCTGACCGCCGCCGTGGAAGATCCAGGCGTCGATTTCGGTCGCGGTGAAGCCGCCGGGCACGGCGGTGAAGAAGTTATAGGCCTTGTGCTTGCCCTGATAATAATAGTCGGCCGAGTGGTACATATCGGCGTTGCCCTGCTGGACAGCGTCGTTGCATTTCAGCGGATGGACCAACTCGCCGCCGCCGAAGACCTTGATCTGATAGCGGCCGTCGGAGGCCTTGTTGATACGGTCTGCCAGACGGTTCGCCGCGGTTCCAAGGCCGGGGAAATTCTTCGGCCACGACGTCACCATGCGGAGTTGCTTGATCGGTTTGGTCACGACCGCGGGCGCCTTCGTCATGGCGCCTTCGGCCTTCTTGGCCGGTCCGGCCATTTTCTTGTCGCGGCTTGCGCGGCCGAACCAACCGGCCGCGGCGCCGACCACGAGGCCAACGACGCCACCTGAAATGAAATCGCGCCGGTTCATGATGTTCTCCCTCTATTGCGCGTATCGTAGGACGCCATGCGGACGTTTGCGTCGCAGGCGGATGCCATAGGCCGGCGCATCGGATAACGCGCCGGTACCGAACAACCCGTTTCCACCGCTTTCATTGTCATGAAGCCGACGTCCTTGGCAAGACAGCGCGTGAGCGATCTTCACAGTCCGGCGGCACCAGACGGGTGAACGCTCAAGCGGCGCTGCGGTCATTGCCGCACGGTCCCTGCATCGCTTGGGTGATGTTGGCCCGCCGATTTTCGGTTCGGGCGGCCAGGGTGCACATGACGATATCCTCCCTCCCTGCCCAGAACCGGGCAAGGCCGTTTCACGGCGCCATCATACTCTCCGGAATCGAAAGGGCAACAAATGCGCAATCATTGCACGTGAAAGCATGCGCGTTGAAGATCTGCCCCGGCGGGCTCGGCCCGATCGGTCAAAGCTGGATTATCGAATCGGGACGTTGGCCTTGCTTTGGCTCAATTAGCCGCGGCATTGCGCATCCGGTGGCGGTCAGTCCGCGCGGACATGCACATGCTCGGCCGCAATCGGCGCCCAGCCCTCGCCGCCGAGCGCCTCCAGCGGACGGAAGCGGGTCTTGTAGGACATCTTCTTGCCGCCGGCGATCCAGTAGCCGAGATAAAGGTAGGGCAGGCCAAGCTCACGGCAGCGATCGATCAGGCGCAGCACCATATAGGTTCCAAGGCTGCGCCCGTTTGCCTCGGTATCGAAGTAGCTGTAGACCGCCGACAGTCCGTCCGACAGCCGGTCCACGAGGCACGATGCCAGCAGCAGGCCGTTCGGGTCGCGGTATTCGGCGACATAGGTCGAGAGCGGGCTTTCCTCAACCATCGCCGCGTAATCGGCAAACCCCATTGCCGCCATCTCGCCGTCATTGTGGCGCGAGGCGACATACTGGGCGAACAGATCGTAATGTTCCTCGCTTGCCTCGGCGGCCCGTTCGGTACAGCGCAGATCGTCATTCGCCGCCAGCACCCGGCGCTGCGACCGCGATGCCTTGAAGGCGCTGGCCACGACGCGCACCGACACGCAGGCGTTGCAACCGGGACAGGTCGGCCGATAGGCGATGTTGTGGCTGCGCCGGAACCCCGCATGGGTGAGGATGTCGTAGAGCGCCACCCCGTCGACCCCGGCGAGTTCGGTGAACACGTTCTGCTCGGTCCGGCCCGGCAGGTAAGGGCACGGCCGAGGCGGCATCCGGTAGAAATGGCGCGGGAGCTTGAGGGTTTGTGAAGTCATGCGGTGTGGCTTGTCGCGGAGCCTTGGCCCGGCCTTTCGTTCACCATTACGTGCAGGCGAATCATAGTCCGAGCCGGCGGCCCGGCGCAAGATGGCCTGCCGAGAATGGTTAATCAGTGATGCCTGGCGGCGTCAGCAGCATCGCCATTATCGCCCGATGCCCACCGAAAATTGCTCTATTGCGCGAAATTGGGGCAGACGGCGCCGGCCACTCCATCAGGCGGACTTAGGCGGCCTTAGGCGGTTGTCGCCTCAGAAGGCGAGCCTGGCGAGGCGGTTCACGACCACGGTTTCCGAGACCAGGTCGTGCAACGCCCGCCGCTGCACGTTGAACAGCGCCGCCAGCAATATCAGCGGCGTCAGCAGCCCGGCCAGTACGTAGTAGACCGCAAGGCGCAGGAAAGCCTGCAGGAGATCGGGCCGTCCACCGGCGATGGTGCGCAGCTCGATGCCGAGCATGCGCATGCCCGGCGTGGCGCTCCTGGCGCTTGCGGTGAAGCCGACATAGTAGAGGAAGCGCAAGGCCAGGAAGGCCAGCGCGAAGGGCAGGATCAGCAGGCCGAAAGTCGCGACCGCCGTCACGATCATGAAAAACCCGAGCGGCGCCATGATCGCCAGCAGGATCGCGGTGTCGACGATATGGGCGAGGATGCGCTTGAAGACGATGTCGCTGACGAAGGCGGGATCCGAAAACGCGCCGCCGTTTGCGGCATCCATGCCGGCGCCGTGGGCGCTCCGGTCGGGCCCGGCATCCCGATTGGCGCTCTCGTCATGGGCGCGCCGGTTCTGCCCCGCCTCGCCTTCACCGTCGCCGAGGCGCAGCGCGGGGAGCGTTGAGCCGGGGCGCCGCCGTGGCTGTCGTTGCCGCATCATGGCCATAGAGGTTGGGGCTGGCGGTGGTCCGTTCAACGCCGCGCGCGCGGCACAGGGCGCAAAACGCGACCGGCCGATTTGATGGAACAGGTATCGGGGAGATCCAACGGGAATGGGTTCGGCGGATGCCGGGCGCTATTTCTTGACGGCGCCGCCCGACTTGGCGGGGGGCCGGGCGGTCTTGCCTGCGGGCACCGCGACGGCGGCGCTGCGCAGCTTGTGCTTGCGGATCAAGGTAATGCTGATACGCCGGTTACGCGGATCGCGCGGGTTTTCCTTGATCAGCGGCTCGCGTTCGGCCTTGCCGATGACCTCGACGACGCGGTCCCCGACGACGCCGAAGCTCTGCAGCATGCGCCGCGTCGAATTAGCCCGGTCCGCCGACAGCTCCCAGTTGGAATATCCCGAGCCGTCGGCATAGGGCGCGGCGTCGGTATGGCCGGCGATGGCGATCTTGTTGTCCATCTTGGCTGCCAGCTCGCCGATCTTTTTCAGGAGCTTCCTGGTATGCGGCAGCATATTCGCGCTGCCGAGCGGGAAGAGGGCGATATTGTTGCGGTCGACGAGCTGGATCCGCAGACCCTTCGGCGTGGTCTCGATCAACAGGTTCTTGGTCAGCCCCTTGAGCTCGGGCGATTTTTCGATCGCCTGGCGCAGCTCATCGGCGGCTTTCCGCAAGGCCTTGTCTTCCTGCTTGGCCGGGCCGTCGCCCTTGGCCGATTGCGGCGTCTTGCCTTCGCCCTTGCCCGTATGGGGCGACTTGCCTTCGCCGTCCTCGTCGAACTTCTTCTTTTCCCGGGGCAGGGGCACGACGATGCCGGTCGGACTTGACGGGCTCTTGTTGGCGCCCTTCTTGGTCGGCGTGCGGCCGCCGAGCAGACCGCCGGCGCCCGATTGCGAGTACGACACCGCTTCCGGCGCGAAGTAGTTGGAGATGCCGGTCTTCTGCTCCTCGGTGGTCGCGTTCAGCAGCCACAGCAGCAAAAAGAACGCCATCATCGCGGTCACGAAGTCGGCATAGGCGACCTTCCAGGCGCCGCCGTGATGCGCGGCATGGGCGACCTTCTTGACCTTCTTGATGATGATGATGGGGACAGGCTGGCCGGCCTGGCCTTTTGTTTTGTTTGCGGCTGCGCCGCCATCTGCGGCCATGGCGCCCCGCTAGGTGACCTTCGGCGCGGCTTCGGTCGCCTCTTCGACCTCATAGAAGGTCGGCCGCACCGAGCTGTAGAGGGCCTTGCGGGCGAACTCCACGCAGACCGCCGGGGCGTAACCCTGGAGATAGGCGACCAGGCCGGCCTTGATGCACATGTAGTACTTGGTCTCCGAATCGTACATCGCCTTCAGCGCGCCGGCCAACGGGCCGACGAAGCCGTATGCCAGCAGCACGCCGAGGAAGGTGCCCACCAGGGCGCCGGCGATCAGCTTGCCGAGCACTTCCGGCGGCTCGGTGATCGAGCCCATGGTTTTGATAACGCCCAGCACGGCGGCGACGATGCCCAGCGCGGGCAGCGCATCGGCGACCTCCTGGATGGCGCCGGAGATCTTGCTCTGCTCGTGATGGTGGGTCTCGATTTCCTCGTCGATCAGCGATTCCAGCTCGTGCGGGTTGTCCGTGCCGAGCGTCAGCAGGCGCAAATAGTCGGTGATGAAGGTCATCGCGTGATGGTCGGCCGCGATGCGTGGAAAGGCTTGGAACACGGTACTTTCGTCGGGGTTCTCCAGGTGCTGCTCGAGGGCCAGCGGCCCCTTGCTACGACCGAGCTTGAAGAGCGTGTATTGCAGGCCGAGCAGCTCTAGATAGGCCTGCTTGTCGTATTTTGAGCCCTTCAGCGTCGACATGACCGCCGAGAGCGACTTTCTCAGCACGTCCTTGGGGTTGGTGATGATGAACGCGCCGGCCGCGGCGCCGCAGATGATCACCACCTCGAATGGCTGGATCAGGACGGCGATATGGCCGCCCAGCGCGACATACCCGCCGAGCACGCTGACCAGAACGATGACGGCGCCGGCGATAACAAGCATACGACAGAGCTCCCAGGCGATCGCGGCCGCGAACCCTGGATGGTCGCGCCGGAACCGATCTAAACTGGCGGGATTAGGTTAAAAACACACTAACCGGACAGCGCTGATGCGGCTTTGAGGACCCGGGTATGGAAGGATCGGGTCAGAATCGGGCAGCCAAGCCCGCGCCCATCAGGCTTGGCGGCCCCCTATGACCGGAAGGTGATGTCGTCGGTGGGAGAATGCCGGGGCAGGGGGCGGCCCGCCGCGTCCTATCCGCTCTTCTTGCGGGCCTGCTCGATATAGCCTTCCAGCATCTGCTGGTTGACCGCGCCGGGTACCAGTTGGTCGCCAATAATAAAGGCCGGCGTACCGTTGATGCGCAGGGTTTTTGCCAGCGCGAAATTGGCCCGGATCGCTTTGTCGATTGCCGGATCGCGCATATCCTTGGCCAGCTGCTTGGTATCGATACCCACCGATTTTGCAACCGCGAACACACTCACCTGCGTCACCTGGCCACGCAGCTTCATCATGGCGTTGTGGAACTCGAAATACTTGCCCTGCTTCCCGGCGGCCAGCGCTGCGCGCGCGGCGAACACCGATTGTGGCCCCAGAATGGGAAATTCCTTGAAGACGATCTTGATCTTGCCGTCAGCCTTGACGGTCTTCATCAGCCGGTCGACAACGCTTTTGCAATAGCCGCACTGGTAGTCGAAGAACTCCACGATGACGACGTCGCCGGTCTTGTTGCCGGCGATGGGACTTGCCGCGTCTTGGTAGATTTGTCTTCGCATTGCGACCAATGCCGCTTTGACCTGCTCTTTTTCCTTCCTCTGACGCTCCGCGCGCAGCCGCTCCATTGCCTCGACGATGATCTCCGGATGCTCGATGAGGTATTTCTTGACGAGCGACTTGACCGCCTCTTCCTGCGCCGAGGTCAGCGGCTTTTTCGCTGTTTCGGCAAGGGCTGGGCCGGCGAGCGAGGCCCCGGCGATATAAAGCGCCCCGAAGGCGGCCGCGGCTAGCATGCGAAAGCGCATCGAACGATCCTTCAAAAATTAGCCCTTATGGCGCCTGACGGCGGCACGCTGGGATGCCGTGCCGCGGCGCCGACCCGGATCGCACTTATCCAGATAGCGTTTATAGTGGGACGAAGACGAACCGGGCGCAAGGCACCAAACGCTCACATCTTCGTGGGAGATGCCTAACGATCCGTTTGCAAACGGGCCCTAACGCCGGCGCCGCTTGCCCTCTGTTCGGCCCATTTCCCGCTTGATGTCCTGAATGCGGAACCAGGCCGGCGTGCCGCGTTTGAGCAGCTTTTCCGCCCGGCCGATATTGCCCCAGACCTGCTTGCGGTCACCGATCAGGAGCCCATATTCGGCCAGCGCCCAGGACGCCTCGCCGATGCGTCCAAGCTTGCCATAGGCAATTCCCAAGAGGCGCCAGGCCAGCGGATAGGCGTCTTCGCGCCGCACTGCGGCCCGCAAATGCACAAGCCCCTGCTTGATCTCGCGTTCGGTTCCCACCGCAAGCAGCGCCTGGCCGAGACCGACGCGGATGAGTGCCTCGGCTGGGGCGAGCTCAACGGCCTTGCGGTAGGCCACGACGGCTTCGGGGATGCGCCCGCTCTCGAAATTGATCTGGCCTTTGAGTTCATGAAAGAAGGCGTCGCGCGGGCGCTCCTTGATCAATCCGTCGATCAGCGCCAACGCTTTCGCGGTCTCGGCGTTGCGGTGGCGGGCGACCGCCCTGGCGTAGCGTGAGGCCAGGGCGTTATCCGAGGGCTTGTAAATCCGGAAGACCTCGGCAATGGGATTGATAAAGCCCACCAGCTTGGCCCGCAGGCGTTGATGCATCTCCGTGAAACGCGCCGGCAGCGGGCGGTCGCTCACGGGCGAGCGCGCGATGTGGGCGCGCAGGAAAGCGATACGCTCGCTGGTGACGGGATGGGTGCGCACATACGGGTCCTGGCGCGCAGAGATCAGCAGCTCCTGGTCCTCGATGACTTGCATGAACGCCATGAGCCCCCGCGCTGAGATGCCCGCCCGGTCCATCGCCGTCACGGCGAACTGGTCGGCGGCGCGCTCATGGGCGCGGGTGTACTTCAAAAACGTGCCTTCCGCGATCTTGGCGCCCAGCGAGACGGTGGCGGCGCCCGCACGTCCATCCTGGGCCGCGATCGCCGCTCCGGCGCCAAGGATGAAGGCGATGACCTGCTTGATCTGGGCCTCGCGCACGGCTTGGCGAAGGCGCACCAGATGGCCGCCGGCGATGTGCCCGGCTTCGTGGGCGACCACACCGATGACCTGGCCGGCATCTGCGGCGCGCACCAACAGGCCGGTGTTGAGGAAGATGTTCTGACCGCCGGCGACAAAGGCGTTGAGGCGGTTGTCGTTGATCAGGTAAACCTTCACCTCATCCGCCGACATGCCGGCGGCGCCGAACACAGGGGCGGCATAGGCCCGGATGGTCCGCTCGATCTCGGCGTCGCGGATCAAACGCAGCGGCTTTTCGCGCCGTCTCTGGGCGCTGGTCGAAGAGGCAAGCCCGGAGACCACCAGGAGGACGACAAGGGTGACGGAAAGCAACCGGCGGAGCAATAATTGCATAGGTTGGTGCATGACCGGGGGCCTGGAAAAGCGCTGCCGAATTCTTGAGCGGGATAGGCGCTTGTTATGTGTATCCCTGAATATAGGGCGTTATAGGCCGGCAAACACGGCGTTTGTTGGGCAGGTATGGCCTGCGCCCGCCTGGACGGTCCGGTGACGCTCAAGGTTGCCCGGCGGGGCAATATCCCGCCCTTCATCGTCATGGATGTGATGCGCGCGGCGTTTGAGCGCCAGGCGGCGAAGGGCGACGTGCTGCATCTGGAGGTTGGCCAGCCCTCCACTCCGGCGCCGCGCGGCGTCATCGCGGCGGCGAAGACGGCGCTCGATGCCGGCACGCTCGGCTATACCGACACGTTCGGCATTGCGCCCCTGCGCGCGGCAATCGCCGGGCACTACCGCGATTGGTACGGGGTCGAGGTGGCACCGCAGCAGGTCTTCGTCACCACCGGCAGTTCCGGCGCCTTCGTCGTCTCGTTCCTTGCGGCATTCGATCCGGGCGACCGGGTGGCGATCGCCGAGCCCGGCTATCCGTGTTACCGGAACATCCTCGCAGCGCTCGGCATCGAGCCGGTCGGCCTTGCGACGACCGAAGAAAGCCGCTTCCAGCCCACCGTCGCGCAATTGGAGGCGGCCGAAAGCCAGGGGGGCAGGCTCGACGGGCTCATCGTCGCCAGCCCATCGAACCCCACCGGCACTATGTTGAGTGCGGATGAGCTGAAGGCGCTTGCCAGATATTGCCACGCGCGCGGTATCCGGTTGATCTCCGACGAGATCTATCACGGCATCTGCTATGGCGAGCGCGGCACCAGCGCGCTCGAATTCACGCGCGAGGCCGTCGTCATCAACAGCTTTTCCAAATACTTCTCAATGACCGGCTGGCGGCTCGGCTGGATGGTGGTCCCGGCCGAACTGGCGCGCGCCATCGAATGCCTGGCGCAGAACCTCTATATCTCGCCGCCCTCGCTCAGCCAGGTCGCGGCGGTGGCGGCCTTCGATTGCCATGACGAACTCCAGGCCAATGTGGCGCGCTATTCGGCGAACCGCGATCTCTTGCTGAAAAAGCTGCCGGCGGCGGGCTTCGATCATCTGGCGCCGGCCCAAGGCGCCTTTTACATCTATGCCGACGTCGCCAAACTGACCAACGATTCGCAAGAGTTCTGCCGCCGTATGCTTGCCGAGACCGGCGTCGCGGCGACCCCGGGGCTCGATTTCGATCCGGCGCGCGGACGCGCCTTCATGCGCTTTTCGTTCGCCGGCGCGACCGAGGATATGGACGAGGCGGCCGACCGGCTTGCGGCGTGGCTGGGATGATCGATCGCAACTGAGACGGCCGGGACGCTCGAGACAAACAAGGCGTTCATCCAAGACAGATGTGACCCGGCAAACGGGACGCATGAAACGCCTACCGGGCGTTGAATGACCCGGTGCGCAATGCGGCGTTCTGATCGGCCTCGGCGTCTATTCGATCTCGGCGTCTATTCGATAATGCGCGAGAACCAGCTCTTGCCGCGACCGGCATCCGGTGCGTCGGCGCCGCCCGGCGGCGGGTCGTCCGCCGGCTTGGCGGCCGGCGGCGGCGCCTCGCCCGCAGCGACCACGGCGTCCTCGCCCCGATCAGCGGGTTCGATTTCAGCTTTGTCCGCACCGTTATCCGACTTGGGCTTGCGCCGAGCACGCCGGCGGGGCTTTGGTTTCTTGGCAGCCAGATCGTCGCTCTCGGCCGCCTGGGCCGCGCCGCCTTGGCCATTGTCACCAACGGTTTGCGTTTCAGGGGCGATGGGTTCGGCCGCCGTGGCAATGGCTTTTGGCGGACCGGCGCGCCTGCGGCGCGGTCGTTTGGCCGGCTTTTCCTCCGCCACCCGATCGTCGCTCGCTTCGACGGCCGCCGATTCGGCGGCCACGGACTCGGCGGCCACGGACTCGGCGGCCAGTGTGCCGGTGGCCACGGTTTCAGCGGCCGGAGTGTCAGGGGCCACGGTGTCAGCGCCCGGAGTGTCGTCGTCCGCAGCCGCGCCGGTCAGCGCTTCGCTCGCGGCAATGTCGTCGCCGGTCGCACCGTCCTCGCGGGTCCGTCCGCGTGAGCGCCGGCGACCGCCGCGCCGTCCGCGCCTGCGCGTCTTTTTGGGCCGGTCATCTTCGCTCTCGTCGCCGGCTTCCGCTCCGTCCTCGCTCTCCGTTACGGCGTCGTCATCGTCGGTATCGGCCGCGAGCGGCGTCTCGGCCTCATCGCGGCCATCCTCGCGATCGCCCTTGCCGCGGCCGCGACGGCCACGTTTGCGGCGTGCCTTGCCGTCTCCGTCCTCATCGCCCGCGATGATCTCGACCGGTTCGTCCACACCTTCGCCGGCCCGGCCGCCGACGCGGTCTATCCGCATCTCCGGCGGGATCAGCGCATCATCGCCGGCCACCGTGACACTGAAGCCGTAGCGCTGCTCGATCAGGCCCAGCGCATTGCGCTTCTGGTTCAATATGTAAAGCGCCACTGCCGTCGGCACATGCACGGTCACCTGCGTGCTGCGCTGGCGGATGCCCTCTTCCTCGATCGAGCGCAACACATGAAGTGCCGTGGATTCGGTCGAGCGCACGTGGCCCGTGCCGCCGCAGTGTTCGCAATGCTCCATCGTCGCCTCGACGAGGCTCGGCCGCAGGCGCTGGCGTGACATCTCCAGCAGCCCGAACGGGCTGATGCGGCCCAGCTGAACCCGCGCCCGCTCGCCCTTCATCGAATCCTTCAGGCACTTCTCGACCTTCGACTGGTTGCGGTTCTCCTCCATGTCGATGAAATCGATCACGATGAGCCCGGCCAGGTCGCGCAGCCGCAATTGGCGCGCCACTTCCTCGGCCGCCTCCAGATTGGTGCGCAGCGCGGTTTCTTCGATATTGCGCTCGCGCGTGGCGCGGCCGGAGTTGACGTCGATCGCGACCAGCGCCTCGGTGGGGTTGATGACGATATAGCCACCCGAGCGCAGCTGGACGACCGGATCGTGAATGCTGTCGATCTGGCCTTCGACCTGATACCGATGAAAGATCGGCATGGTCGGGTCCTTGAAGGGCTGTACCCGCTTGGCGTGGCTCGACATGAGTAACTTCATGAAGTCCTTGGCCGTGCGATAGCCTTCCTCGCCTTCGACCAGCACCTCGTCGATCTCGCGCGAATAGATGTCGCGGATCGAGCGCCGGATCAGGTTGGCCTCCTCGTGGATCAGCGCCGGTGCCGTTGATTTCATGGTCAATTCGCGGATCTCGTCCCAGCGTTTGACCAGATAGTCGTAGTCGCGCTTGATCTCGAGCTTGGTGCGCTCCATTCCGGCGGTGCGCAGGATGACGGCAAGCCCGTCGGGCAGCTTTAGCTCCTCCAGCACCGATTTCAGGCGCCGGCGATCCTTTGGATTGGTGATCTTGCGCGAAATGCCGCCGCCCCGCGGCGTGTTGGGCATGAGCACGCAATAGCGGCCTGCCAGCGAGACGAACGTGGTGAGCGCCGCGCCTTTGTTGCCGCGCTCCTCCTTGGTTACCTGAACCAGCACAATCTGGCGGCGTGAGATGACTTCCTGGATCTTGTACTTGCGCAAGGCCGCGCGATGGCGGCGACGCATATCCTCGACTTCGTCGCCTCCGACCGTCTCCAGCTCGTCGCCGGACGCCTCGCCGTTGCCGTTTTCGTCACCGGCCTCGGCGGCGTCGGCTGCCAGCAGCGCCTCGCGATCGGCGATCGGCAAGCGGTAATAGTCGGGATGAATTTCGTTGAAGGCCAGGAAGCCGTGGCGATTGCCGCCGTAATCGATAAACGCCGCCTGCAGCGACGGTTCTACGCGTGTCACCTTGGCAAGATAAATATTTCCTTTGAGCTGCTTTCTTGTTTCTGTTTCGTAATCGAATTCTTCTAGTCGGTTTCCGCTGATGACGACGACCCGGGTCTCTTCCGGATGCGTCGCGTCAATGAGCATCCTCTTTACCATAAATATCTCCACAGCCGGTGCGCCACTGGCCGCGACATCGTCGCGGGTGGCGCCACCGTGCGTCTATGTTCCAGCCGTTCCCCGCTCATTCCTACCCGGCCCGGAGAGTGTCGCCGGGGCGGGGAGCTGGGTGACCGCATTCCCACGATCACGCGAACGGCCTCGAAACCATTTCACCTCACTGCGGCCCCGATCCCGGGGCAACGAAGCAGCCAGCAGGTTGTCTGCAGGTTGCTTTCGAAGGCCGGGTGACCGGTTCGTGCTCTGAACGACGCACCGGTCAAGGCCGCAGCACGCCTTATAAAATAGTCAGACTGCCGCATAACAACAACGACATTTCCATTTCTGCCCTAATTCGGCGACAGCGCGGGCACGTTTACTCGCCTCGTGGCGAATCACTATTCCGGCGCAACCGCCACTCACATGCCGCTCAATACAGGCCACGGGTGCGTTGAAAACGCATCCCGATCTGGGTATATATAGGGTTAATGCAACGCAGTCGACGCAATATGTGGCGGATGGAGGTTATTCTCCTTCTTGCCCTTGCCGGCGCCGCCACCGCGGCGGGAGCCGCGGAAAATGCGGTCGACGCGACAGGTGTGCGCATCGGATCGCACGGAGAAGAAACCCGCTTCGTAGTCGATTTAAGCGGGCCGGTTCGCCACCGAACCTTCACAATCGCCCATCCGAACCGCGTCGTCATCGATCTGCCGAAGCTCAGCTGGCGGACCCGGCGCGAGGGGCCGCGGCAGCGCAATGCGGTCATCAGGACCTACCGTTTCGGAGCCTTCACCGTTGGCGCAAACCGCATTGTCATCGAACTGCGTCAGCCTGCCACGATCGTGCGGGCGTTTGTGTTGCCGCCGCGTGGCAAGGTCAGCAGCTATCGCTTCGTGCTCGACTTAAAACCGGTCTCGCAGGAGGCTTTCCTGAGCGGCGTGCGCGGTCCAGCTCGCCGCCAGCGCGGCGACCGGGCGATCCGGCGAACCCCAAGGGGAAAACGCCCGCCAAGCCACAAGCCGGTGATCGTGCTCGATCCGGGCCATGGCGGCATCGATCCTGGCACGCGCGGCAAACATGGCACGCGGGAAAAGCATGTCACGTTCAAGGTTGCCCGCGCGGTGCGTCGCCGCCTGCTGGCGACGGGCAAGTACAAAGTCGTGATGACCCGCAACGGCGATACGTTCGTGCCGCTGCGCCAACGGATCGCGATCGCGCGCAAGGCCGAAGGCGATCTCTTCATCTCGCTGCATGCCGATGCGCTCTCCATCAAATCGTTTCGCGGCGCGGCGGTCTACACATTGTCGGAGAAGGCTTCCGACGATGAGGCCGCGGCGCTGGCGCAGAAGGAGAACAAGGCCGACATCATCGCCGGCATTGATCTTGGCCGTGAAAGCGGCGAGGTGCGCAATATTCTGATCGACCTGGCGCAGCGCGAAACGATGAACCGTTCGATCCGTCTGGCGCGCTTTCTGATCGGTGATTTGCGGCGCGAGATCAATCTGGTCCGCAACAAAAAACACCGCTTTGCCGGCTTCGCCGTCCTGCGCGCGCCCGACGTGCCGTCGGTGCTGATTGAACTGGGCTATCTCTCCAACTCCGCCGACGAGCGGTTGTTGCGGAGCCCAGCCCATCATGCCAAGCTGGCGCGCGCCATTGTCCGGGCCGTGGACCGGTATATCGCCTTACAAGCCAAGCTCTCGAAATCATAGCGCCGCCATAATTGGCGCGTAGCCAAAGCCGCAATCGGCGCCGTTCCAGAGAATACGTTCCAGAATGCACATGGCGCCGGCAAGACCGAGCTAAACAAACCGGGAAATGGAGCCGTGAAAGCACTGCTCAGATTTACAGTCAGGTTGTTCAGCGTTGGCTTTCTGCTGGCGATTCTCGCGGTGGCGGGGGTGATTGCCGGTATCTGGTACTATGGGCGTGATCTGCCAGATTATCGTGCCCTGGCCGATTACGAGCCCGCCATGGTCAGCCGCGTCTATGCCGGCAACGGGCTTTTAGTCGGCGAATTCGCTGACGAGCGGCGGGTCTTTGTGCCGATCGAGGCGATCCCCAAGCATGTCCGCCTGGCCTTTCTGGCGGCGGAAGACAAGACGTTCTACGAGCATCCCGGCATCGATCTGCCGGGCATCGCCAATGCCGTCTATACCAACTTGCGAAATCTTGGCGGCAAGCGCCGCCCGGTGGGCGCATCGACCATCACCCAGCAGGTGGCGAAGAACTTTCTGCTGTCCGGCGAGGTTTCGTTCACCCGCAAGATCAAGGAGATGATCCTCGCCTTCCGGATCGAGCGCACATTCAGCAAGAACCAGATTTTCGAACTCTATCTGAATGAGATCTATCTTGGGCTGCGTTCCTACGGCGTGGCGGCGGCATCGCTGTCCTATTTCAACAAGTCGCTGAAGGAGCTGACCGTCGCCGAGGCGGCAATGCTGGCTTCGCTGCCCAAGGCCCCCTCGCGTCTCAACCCGCATCGCAACCCCGAGCTCGCCAAGTCGCGGCGAAATTGGGTGGTCGACCGCATGGCCGCCAACGGCTACATCACCGCCGAGGAAGCCATTGCGGCCAAGGCCGAGCCGATCACCCTGCGGGCCTGGGATCCGAGCGGCGACGTGCCGGCGGGCTTCTTCGTCGAAGAAGTCCGGCGCGTAATGCTCAAGCGCTATGGCGAGGAGAAGCTGCGCAAGGGCGGATATGTCGTGCGCTCCTCGCTCAACCCGCACTACCAGAAGATTGCCTACAGGGTGCTGCGCAAAGGCCTGGTCGCTTATGACCGCCGTCACGGCTGGCGCGGCGCCTTTGCCAATCTGGAGCCCGCAACCGACTGGGCCATGAAGCTCAAGACCTATGAGGCGGGCAAGGATTACAAGCAGCGGCCCCATCCCGCGAGCCTCGGCACATGGCGGCTCGCAATCGTGATCGAGATGCACGACAAGGACGTGGTCAAGGTCGTCGACAAAAAGCGCGTCGTCACCCGCCAACACGCGGTCGTCGGTTTCGCCGACGGCACCAAAGGCACAATTCCGTTCCAGGAGATGACCTGGGCGCGCGAGCGCAAGCCCGAACAACGACTGGGCCCGGCGCTGAAGAAAGTTTCCGATCTGCTGAAACTTGGCGACGTGATCGCGGTCGAGCCGATCGACAAGCCCGAAAAGGGCAAGACGCCCTATCCCAAGGACACATATACGTTGCGGCAGGTTCCCAACGTTCAGGGCGCCATTGTCGTGCTCGACCCGCATACGGGCCGCGTGTTGGCCATGGTCGGCGGCTACGCCTATGGGGTCAGCCAGTACAACCGCGCCATCCAAGCCAAACGCCAACCCGGCTCCGCTTTCAAGCCCTTCGTCTATCTGACCGCGCTCGACAACGGCTATACGCCCTCCAGCGTGATCCTAGATGCCCCGGCGGTGATCGGTAATTACAAGCCCCAGAACTACGACAACAAGTATCTCGGCCTGATGACGCTCAGGCGGGGATTGGAAAAATCGCGAAACGCCATGACCGTTCGTCTGGCGCAAGCCGTCGGCATGGAGCCGATTGCCCAGACCGCAGAGACGTTCGGGGTCGGCCAAGACCTGCCGCGCGAATTCTCCATGACGTTGGGTGCGGTGGAAACTACCGTGCTCAAGGTGACGACCGCCTACGCCATGCTCGCCAATGGCGGTAAACGGATCCGGCCGACCTTCATCGACCGCATTCAAGACCGCTACGGCAAGACCATCAGCCGCCATGACAGGCGCCCGTGTCCCGATTGTCGCGCCGCCGACTTCAATGGCGGCGACATGCCGGGGATCAAGGACGTTCGCGAACAGATCGCCGACAGGCGCAGCGTCTTTCAAGTCGTCTCGATGCTGCAAGGCGTCGTCGAGCGCGGCACCGGCGCCTACGTGCGGGTCGTCGGCAAACCGATCGCCGGCAAGACCGGAACCACCAACGACTTCCTCGATGCCTGGTTCGTCGGCTTTACACCGGATCTGGCGATGGGGGTGTGGGTTGGTTTCGACACGCCGGTGACGCTCGGCCGCGGCGAGACCGGCGGCAAGGCGGCATCCACGATCTTCCGCGACTTTATGGTGGAAGCGCTGAAGGACCAGCCCGCCACGTCCTTCCGTGTGCCGCGTGGTCTGACCATGGTGCGGATCAATCCCAATACCGGCCAACCGGCCCAGGCTGGCGACAGGCAGGTCATTCTGGAGGCCTTCAAGCCCGGATCGCAGCCCGGTGGCAACGGCACCGCCCGGGGCACCGCAAGGGGGCTGCGGCCAAAGACGGCGCCAGAGGCGGGCACCGGCGGGCACTACTGAATATTGCTTACAGCACCGGGCTGCTCTTCCTCCCGGCCCTCCCGGCGCGAGAGTCCTAATGACTGGCCGCGAGGGAGCGTGGGCAGGAACCGCGGCAAGAAATATTTGGGGATAGATTTTCATGCGCGCTGAAACCGGGACGATGATCGAGGAGATCAAGCAGTCGATCGAGCTGCTGAGGAGGTATCTTTGACCCCGATGCCGCCGACAAACGCCTGGCGGAACTGACCGCCAGGAGCGAGGATCCCGACTTCTGGAACGACCAGGCCGCCGCGCAGACGACGATGCGCGAACGCGGTGCGTTGGAGCATGCGCTGGAAGATTTCCGGGCGCTCGAAACCGAGTTTACCGACAATGTTGAACTCATCGAGATGGCCGAGGCCGAAGGCGAGGATGCCATGGTCGTCGAAGCCGAGGCGGCGCTGCAACTGCTGCGCCGCCGCACCGCCAAGGCGCAGCTCGAAAGCCTGCTCTCCGGCGAGGCTGACGCAAACGATGCGTTCCTCGAGGTTCATGCCGGCGCGGGCGGCACCGAATCCCAGGACTGGGCGGAGATGCTGGTGCGCATGTATGTGCGCTGGGCCGAGCGGCGGGGCTTCAAGATCGAGTGGATCGAGGAAAGCCTCGGCGAGGAAGCGGGCATCAAGTCGGTGACGCTGAAGGTCATCGGCCACAATGCCTATGGTTGGGCCAAGACCGAGAGCGGCGTGCATCGTCTTGTGCGCATCTCGCCCTACGATTCGCAATCGCGCCGTCACACCAGCTTTGCCTCGGTCTGGGTCTATCCCGTGGTCGATGAGGACATCGAGATCGAAATCGAGGACAAGGAACTTCGCGTCGACACCTACCGGGCGTCAGGCGCCGGCGGGCAGCACGTCAACAAGACCGACAGCGCGGTTCGTCTGACGCATCTGCCGACCAACATCGTCGTGCAATGCCAGAGCGACCGCTCGCAGCACCGCAACCGCGCCGAGGCCATGCGCATGCTGAAGGCGCGGCTGTACGAGCTGGAGCTGCAGAAACGCGAGGAAGCGACGGCCGCCGCCAACGAGGCCAAGACCGACATCGGCTGGGGCCACCAGATCCGCTCCTACGTGCTGCACCCTTATCAGATGGTAAAAGACCTGCGCACCGAGGTCGAGACGGGGAACACCAAAGCCGTGCTCGACGGTGACATCGATGCGTTCCTGGAAGCGGCGCTGGCAGCCCGGCTGGGCAAGGGCGGCAGCAAAGCTGCGTAACCTGTCGTATTCGCAGGGGCGGGTTTCAAACCCGCCCTTGCGACCACCTTTACCGAACAGGTTGCCTCATTGATTGAAGCAGCCTTTTTTTTGGCGTCATAGTGGTTGCCGAAGGCGACCATCTGAGCGATCTCGCCTACGAGTTCGATCCGGAAGCCTTCCTTGTGCGGCCGCACGACCACCTCCTCGATAAGGCACCGTAGAATGTCGTGTGCTTCATCGTGGGTCCGGGAATCGGCCAAGGCGCCATGTAAGGTCCTCGACCTTGCGGCGATAGCGCTCAGCAAAGTTGGGATGAAGGCGCGGCGCTGGAGCCGCAGCCTCTGAGAGTTGTTTTTCGAGCTTGGTCTTTTGCTCTTCGAGGGCTTCGAGCCTGGCCATGAGACCGGGCGTGCGTAGACCGTCGGCGATTGCATCGATCAGACCGTCATGTTTGCGCGTGACTTGGTCCAGCTCACGTTGCTTGAGGGTGCGCTCCTGGTCCTGTTGGTCACGCTGGCGGTTGATCTCAGCATGGAACTCGGTGATGAACGCCTTGACCAACTCGGGCTGCATGAGACGGTCTTTCAGGCCGTCGACGATGAGGATCTCAAGCGACCGGCGGCGGACGCTGCGGCGGTTGGAGCAGATGCCCTTGCCGCGAGCAGCCCCGCAGGCCAGGTAGTCGCGGACCACGGCCGCGTAGTTGGCGCCGCACTCACCATAGCGGATGAGCCCACTCAAGAGATGCCGGGGCCGGCGATCGAGCCATTGCGGAAATTCGGCATCTTAACCAGCCCACCTGGTGGTCTCGTTCAGCCGCTGAGTAAAGTCGGGCATTTGCTCGACCCGCTCGTCGGGCAACCGGCGGGCCGATGCGCTATTCGCGGAGGTCGACGAAGCGCGGCGCCTTGACGCTCGCTTCGAACTCCTTGGCGAGCGTACCAGTGGCGAGCACCTCGATGTCCGGGCGCACCTCGAAGACGCTGCGCACCTCGCCGGCCAGCTTGTCAATCAACGGCGTCACCGCCGCACCGCGCTTGAGTTCGACGGCCAGCTTGAGGACCTCGCGGTCTTCCTCTGTCCGCAGCTCCACCTTGAAATCGTTGACCTCGCGGATGCGGAACATGAAGTCTTCGAACTCGGCGTGGTTGATGTTGACACCGCGGATTTTAAAGAAGCCGGCCGTCCGGTGCGCGTGGCGCATGACTGGGAACACTGCAAATGGTCCGCTGGCGCTGGACTGCTCATGGATGGTGACGATGTCACCCGAGCTCCAGCGCAGGAAGGGCGTGGCATTGTTGAGCCACAGTGGCGTGATCACCATGAGGCCCGGCTGTCCCGGCTCCACGGGGAGCCCGGTGTCCTCGTCGACGACCTCGAAGAAGGCCTGGTCGGTCTGGATGTGGAAGCCCTCATGCACGGCGCTGTCGCTGCCAAGGATGCCGATCTCGGTCATGCCGAAGAGGTCGTTGACCTCTGCGCCCCACATGCGTTCGAGCTTTTCGCGTTTCGCCGCCGACAGCGCTTCGGCACCGACCAACACCCTGCGCACCGACGATCCGGCGAGGTCGATGCCCTTGGCCTCGGCCAGATTTGCGAGATGCAGGCCGTAGCTCGGCATACCCATCCAGACGGTCGGCTTCAGGCGCTGGAGCAGCTCGATCTGCACCTCTGATGGCGTGTTCGCGCCGGCGCCAACCCAGATGACGCCGATATCCGCCAGATTGGCGGTGCGCGCCCAAAGCTGGCCCGCCGGATGCACGCCCAGGGGAAACGACATGTGACAGACGTCGCCCGGCTGCACGCCGGCACAGATCCAACACCGCGTGAGCTGCAGCAGGGCAAACTCCATATCCCTGAAGGTGCGCGGATAGAACAGCGGCACGCCCGTGGCACCACCGGAGCGCCAGTACTCGGCGATTTCGTCGTTCCCAGCGATGCAGATTTGTTCGGTAAAACGGTCGGGCGAGATCTCGCGCAGGGTTTCCTTGTCGGTGATCGGGATCTTCGCCCATTCCTCGGGTTCGTCGAGCCGATCCGCCCGCACGCCGTCGAGCTTGCCGCGATAGAATTGCGACCGCATCGCCTGGCGCAGCGCCACAGGTTTTCGTTCGCTCTGAATGCGTGCGATGTCTTCGCGGGATTTCGGCAGATCTAGATCGAGCACGCTGTCCTTCCTCCAGGCCGCATCCGAGTATTGGCCGCGCGCCACACAATGATCGGCCCACCGGCGCCAGGGACGAGTTCCTCCTGACCGCTACCGTCCAGAACCTGAAAAGGCTTGCCAAGCACACCACGAGACCGCCGCCACAGCCCATGATGGCCTGAGCCATGATGGGCTGAGCCATGCCGTAAAGCCTCATCCAACCAGACCAATAACGCAAAACCGCCTCGGCAGCCCGCCAAAGCGGACATAAGAAACGTCCGCTCCTTCTATGAGCGGACCCCCGAACCCGGTTCCCAACCGACTTCTTCAACAGCCTCGGCTAGAAGCGGACATTCCACATGCGGCTGACGATGTCTGCTCTGGGGGGTAAAGCGGACATGCGCGTGGGGCCTCCTGCTACCCGAAACGCGCTACCGTCTCACACACCGGCTCGGCTTGACGTAGCCAACCGCCCCTTCGCCATCATGCCGCTGTGCTGTAGTTCTGCGGGAACATGGCCCGCTTGGCCTCTTCGTCCATTTCAGTCTTGAAGGCGTGGCGATCCTTTAATGCGATCGCCCGTCCCGCGGCTGGGCGGGCGCTAATCTCGTCGACCAGCCGCTTCAGGTTCGGCAGGTTCTCGAGTGCATCGTCACCCAGCATGTTGGGAACGAGGCGCGCCCAGCCCCAGACATCCATGTCCACGAAAGTGTAGGCGTCGCCGAGCATAAAGCGGTTGTTAGCCAGATGGGCATCCAGGATGTCGTAGTGCCGCTGCGCTTCGAAACGGTACCTGTTGATGGCGTATGGCAGCTTTTCCGGCGCATAGGCCTGGAAATGAACCGCCTGGCCCGAGAACGGACCAACCCCGCTAGCGACGAACATGAGCCAGGACAACATGCGGCCGCGCGTAGCCGGCGAGTCGTCCGGCATGAACTGTCCGGTCTTCTCCGCCAGGTAGAAAAGGATCGCGTTGCTATCGAAGACGGTAACATCGCCGTCAACGATCACGGGTACCTTGGCGTTGGGGTTCAGCGCCAGAAAATCCGCCTTATGCTGGTCGCCCATGCGGGTGTCGACGGGGATCGCTTCGTAGTCCAGGCCGGCGTCTTCCAGGAACAAGGCGACCTTGGTCGGGTTGGGCGCAGCACTGTAGTAGAATTTCAGCATGGTTCACCTCCGACTGTGCGTTGGAATTATATGCGGGTTGGGATCGGTGCTGCTGCCAGGATAGGCAGTTAAGCTGGCATTAGTGTACGGAAACCAACGTTCCAAGACGAACGCCGGTTCCGCAGGTCAGGGTAGCCATATGTGGCGCTCTTCGGCAATGGCGCTGACACTCCCGAGGCTGCCCGCAGAGACTCGTTGGTCTTTTCGGTTGGAAGGGGGTAGTCACCTGGCACTCCGCGAGTTTTGAGTCATCCTGCGAGTCGGTGCTTGCCCGATGGCATACCTGATAGACCTCAACGATTCGAAAGCAGTGAAGCGCGCGACCGAGTTCGGAAAGTGCGCCGAGCCGTTGGATATGACAGCGCTTGCGGATAGCTGTGCTGAACTGCTCCACACTGCCCCTCGCCGATCCGTTACCGCCAAACCCAACTTCGGAAGTCGGGCGGGCGTAACCGGGGCGGCGGCACCCCAAATGCCGTAACACGCATTCAGGCGCATCCTAGAGCGTCTCAGGGCATATTTGTTCATGTTGTGTATTTAAAGGTTTTTTGTGACGGTCGGGTCCCATATTCGGCTCGAAGGGTTGCCCGGCCTTGAAAAAAACCTCCCCTGAATGAGGCGACAGCGGGAACCATCAATCTCACATGCCCGAAGTCACCATCAGGATTCCAATCAGACGCGTTTTATGCGGTGCGCCAGAGTCTCTGGCAGAATGTCGAAGGTGATTGTCCCGGGTGGATGATCAAGACCGACCGGAAGCATCATCTGAAATCGGTCGAGAGCTCCGTTACTAGCTCAGCGTTTGCTTGGGTCTGCTGGTTGATTTGAACTGGTCTGACACTGCCGGCCGCTGGCATGACGGCGCGCGTGCGTTAGAGTGGCGCCATGGTGCAACTCTCCGTACTCGACCTCGCATACATCGGCGAAGGCTTCACCGCGGCCGACGCGCTGACCAACGTGCTCGACCTGGCACAGCACGCCGAGGCCGCCGGCTTCGCGCGCTTCTGGCTGGCCGAACACCACAACCTCGCCGGCATCGCCAGCGCCGCCACCGCCGTGTGCATCTGCCACGTCGCCGGCGGCACCAAGACGATCCGCGTCGGCGCCGGCGGCATCATGCTGCCAAACCACTCACCGATGGTGATCGCCGAGCAGTTCGGCACACTGGCGACGCTGTTCCCCGGCCGCATCGACCTTGGCCTGGGCCGGGCGCCGGGCACTGACCAGCGCACGCTGGCGGCGCTGCGGCGCGGCCCGGAGTCGGCGGAATATTTCCCGCAGGACGTGGTCGAGCTGCAAGCCCTGCTCGGCCCGCCGCAAGAGAACCAGGCGATCCACGCGATTCCCGGCGAGGATACCAACGTGCCGCTGTGGATTCTGGGCTCCAGCCTGTACGGGGCCCAGCTCGCCGCCATGCTCGGCCTGCCCTACGCCTTCGCCTCGCACTTCGCGCCGCAGGCGCTGATGCAGGCGGTGTCGATCTACCGCGAGCGGTTCGAACCGTCGACGCAGCTCGCCAAGCCATACGTGATGGTCGGCTGCAACGCCATCGTCTCCGACACCGAGGACGAGGCGAGGCGGCTGTTCACCACGCCGCAACAGCAGTTCACCCGCATGGTGCGCGGCACCCGCGGCCGGCTGCCGCCGCCGGTCGACGACATCGAGAGCTTCTGGTCGCCGATGGAGAAGGTGCAGGTGTCGTCGATGCTGGCCTGCTCGTTCTACGGCTCGACGGCGACGATCAAGGCTAAGCTGGCACCGCTGATCGAGGCCACCGGCGCCGACGAGCTGATGGTCGCGGCGGCGATCTGGGACCACCAGGCACGGGTGCGCTCCTTCAAGCTGCTGGCCCAGGCGATGGATTAGAGCAGAGTGCCCTTTCGCAGCCGACGCAAGTCGGAGGTCGGTCTGTCGGCTCCCTATCCGCCGGACTTCCGGCCGAAGATCGCGTTCCAGTTTCTGCAGTAGGCTTCTGTCATCGGTTTCTGTTTCTCGCCGCGGCTGTAGTTCTTGGACGCGCCGCCGGCGGCGTCGCCGGTGTCCGTTTTCTTGTCCGCCGTGGCATCGCCCGCGTCCTTTGCCTTGGCGACGGGTTTGGCCTCGGTCTCGATCTTCGATTTAGTCTTCTTGTCAGTCATCAATGCGCCCTCGATCGAACTGCCGTGCGCACGAGATAGGGATTGTCGGATGCCGCCACAACCGCGCGCGTGAACCCCTCCGCCGTTGATGATGAGTCCATGGGCGAGTCACGGGTCCCATATTTGGGATTCACAATGTTGACCCGCCCTCGAAAAACACCTCCTCGAATGGGCAACGACAGCGGGGACCATGGACTTTACATGCACGCCATCTCCCTCAAGATTCCAACCAGACGCGTTTTAAGCGGTACGCCAGACTCTCTCCCGCGAGTTCGTAAGGAAGGAGAGTTCAACGAACGAGACATGGCTGGCGCGGCTACTGTCGGTGCCCGGCGATCACGCCCAGGCTAGGCCAAATCGGACGGAGGTGTATGTCTCGGCTACCGCATGAGCTGCAACACATGGGCGCGCCGAACCTTGGCACCGGGTAGAGCGCGCCCAGCCGCGCGAGCAGTTCCGTGATCGGGATGACCCCGTGGTGGCCACACCGATTGCACCAGCTCCACATTTCCACGGTTTCGGCAGCAAGATCACCCAAGCACCCGGGCTCGATGTCCTCTCTGTGATGCATGGACACGATGAGAGTATATACAGAATAACAGCGCAATTGTGTTTGGTGATGGCGGGTGTGAATGCGCGCGCTTAAAGCTAACGAGGCTCTTAAAAAGGCATCGGAATGGCGAACTCACGATGTCCGCTTTTCGGCGGTGGCCTCAACCGATCGCCGATCTTTGGCCGTTTAGGCCGGTTAGGCCGGTTAGTACCTCGAGAGGTTAGACGTTACGTTTCGGACGCCAAAACAGTATTGTTCGGTATAGGTTGATGCCGGCCCCTACAGTTATGGCTGGCGCCGCTTGCTTGAGCGTGCGCCGCGTCCCATCTGAACGCGGACAACCGAACGATCAGGGGAACAGCGCACCATGGCCGGACAGGAAACCGCCTTCATTATCGGCGTCGGGCCGGGGCTTTCGGCCTCGCTGGCGCGGCTTTTCGCATCCGAGGGCATGGGCATCGCGTTGGGCGCCCGCAATGTCGACAAGCTCGACGCGCTCGCCCGCGAGACCGACGCTGCACGTTTTGCCGTCGATGTGGTGGACCCGCATTCGGTCGAGACGTTCTTCGCGCAAGCCGTAGCCGACAAGGGCACCCCTGACATCGTCATCTACAATCCAAGCGCGCGCACGCGCGGGCCCTTCGTCGAGCAGGATGCCGAGGCGGTCAAGAATGCGCTGCTGATCAGCTGCTACGGCGGCTTTCTCGTCGGGCAGGTGGCGGCGAAGCTGATGCTCGATCAGGGCTCGGGCTCGATCCAGTTCACCGGCGCCTCGGCGAGCGTCAAGGGCTATGCCCAGTCGGCGTCATTCGCGATGGGCAAGTTCGGCCTGCGCGGGCTCGCCCAATCGATGGCGCGCGAGTTGGCGCCGAAGAACATTCACGTTGCGCATTTCGTCATCGACGGCGGCATCGGAGATACCAGCGATCCTCGCGCTGCCGGTCGCGGCGAAGACGGCATGCTGCATCCCGACGCGATCGCCCAAAGCTATCTCCATATCCATCGCCAGCACCGCTCGGCCTGGACCTGGGAGGTCGAGCTACGGCCCTGGGTGGAGAACTTTTAGAAGCTATTGATCGCGACTGCTGCCCGGGTCGCCGAGGATGCGAGTGTAGGTTTCCCGGTCAACGAATACCTTGCTCCCAACTGGAAGCTCGTCTTTGCGCGCGTCTGGAAAACTGAGGACATATCGGTGCGACCTGCCGGGGTCGGGCTGCCTCAGTCGAAATCGCATTGGAATAAATTTTCCCCGGCAAATGATGGTTTCCTGTTCGGGCGTCACTAATCTGATTTGAGTTTCGATCGAAGTTTCGCCCAACGAGAGGAGCCATGGAAACGACGGCTCCACGACTACGCCCAGATCGGACAACTCAAAAACCATTTCGATTTCGCAGAGGTATGTGTCCTGCATATCCAAGGATAGCAGTTTCGGCTTTGAATTGGACGTCCAGTACCGTTTTCGGTGAGCCGGGTTATGGCGATCTGGTTTGGCTAGCCAGATAGCACCAACGCCACCGTCTCGCGGTGGGCGTGCAGCAATCCGTCCGGCAATTCATTCGGGGCGAAGAATTTCGCCTCCAGGATCTCGCGGCGGTCGAGCACCATCTCGCCGCCCATAACAGGCGCGGCGAAATGCACTTCCAGGCGCAGGCGAAAGCCACTGACGACGCGCACCAGGCTCGGCGCGTCGATCTCTAGCCCGGTCTCCTCGCGGACCTCGCGGGCGAACGCCTCCTCCATCGTTTCATGGCGCTCGGCGAGACCGCTCGGCAGTCCCCACGTGCCGGCACGCCAGAAGCGGTGACGCAGCAGCAGGATTTCGCCTGCCTCGTTGGTGACGACGCCGGTGACGCCAACGAGGAAGGTGGCATTCCTCAGCCATAAAAGACGCCAGCGCCAGCCCCCGCCGCCGAGGCGCCAGATGCGGGCGAGGCTTTGCCAAGCGCGTTCCATACGAGTTCAGGCACTTTCAGGAGGGAGCGTCGGCGTAATAGCCGCGCCCCATGCCGGCGCGGGCGCGGGCATCGTCGTTGAAAGGCGGCTTGAGCGCGCCCTTGAAATGCTCGGCAACGAGGGCGCGCCAGGTTGGCTCGGGCGTGAGGCCGCGGCGCTCGCATTCGCCGGCGAACCAGCGCATGCCGATGGCGACGTGGCCGATCTCGTCTTCGTAGATGGTGGTCAGCACGGCGGCGGTCTGGTGGTCCTCGTAGCGCGTCATGCGCGCGATCATCGTCGGCGTCACGTCGAGCCCGCGAGCCTCGAGCACCAGCGGCACCACCGCCAGCCGGGCGAGCAGATCGTGCGCGGTGGATTCAGCGGCTTCCCAGAGCCCGTCATGCGCGGGCAGATCGCCGTAAGCCGCGCCCAATGCGGCAAGGCGGTCCGACAACAGGGTGAAATGCTTGGCCTCCTCGCCCGCGACCTTGACCCAGTCGTCGAAGAATTCGCGCGGCAAGTCAGCGCTGGCGAAGCGCGCGACGATATCCCAGGCCAGATCGATCGCGTTCAGCTCGATATGCGCGATCGCGTGCAGCAGTGCGATGCGTCCGGCCGCGGACTGCCCCGCGCCGCGCCTGGGCATGTCCCCCGGCCGCCGCAGTTCGGGCGTGGCCGGGCGGGCAGGGCGGTCCGGCGGGGTGAACACGCCGATCGATGCAATCGTTCCGTCACACCAGGCCGCTGCGACGGCGCGGCTTGCAGCGGCCTTATGTGCGGCGTCGGCGGTCGACAGAACCGCGACGGCGGCCTCGGTCAGCGATTGGTTGGGACTGGTCATGGAAGGTGTTTGGCTGGTGTCGACCGACGCCGTGGCTCAAAGTCCCTGCGCCGCTTCCAGCACCGCCTCGACATGGCCATTCACGCGGACCTTCCGCCAGATCTCGCGGACGATGCCGTCCTTGTCGATGAGGAAGGTCGCGCGCTCGATGCCCATATACTCGCGGCCGTAGTTCTTCTTCATCACCCAGACGCCGTAGGCCTCGCAGATCGCGCCGTCTTCGTCGGAGGCCAGCGCGAAGTTGAGGTCGTACTTGGCCTTGAAGTTGTCGTGGCGTTTCACGCTGTCCTTGGAGACGCCGATGATCGCCGCCTTCACCTTGGAGAAATCCGGCATCGCGTCGCGGAAGCCGCAGGCCTCCTTGGTGCAGCCGGGCGTGTCGTCCTTGGGATAAAAGTAGAGCACCACCGGCTTGCCCTTGAGCGCGGCAAGGCTGACCGCGCCGCCGCCGTCGCCGGGCACGCTGAAATCCGGGGCGGGCTGTCCGATCTCGACGCTCATGTGCGCGCTCCTGTCAATGTCATCCACTCTGTTTGTCTTTGTTGGCCGCAATTTGCGCCGCTGGCTCGTCGATCATGCCCTTGAAGATTTCGTAGACCGCCGCGCTGGTTTGCGCAATGCGGTCCTTCAGATCCGCAAAATCTTCGGCGCCGCCGGCGCGAGCAAGCAGCGCGCGCAGACCGTCGGTGGCGCTCTCCTCGTCGAAGTCCTCGCCCACGGTGAGCCGCAGCATCGATTGCAGGCCCTGCCAGAACTGGGTGGCCTCGATCAGCGTGGCGGCGGTTGCGCCATCGAGGCAACCAGCGGCCGCGAGTTGCTCGAAGCCCCGAAGCGTATTGGCGGACAGCACCTCGGGATGCTCGGCCGCGTGGCGGAGCTGAAGATACTGGGCCAGGAATTCGAGATCGACCACGCCGCCGCGCCGCCGCTTGACCTGCCATTCATTGCCGGCGCCGTGCTCGCGAGCGATGCGCTCGCGCATCTCGGCCACCTCGGTGACGAGGGTGTCCGGATCGCGCGGCTTGCACAGCACGGCGCGCACATCCGCTTCGATGCGGGACCGCAGATCGTCGGGGCCCAGTATGACGCGGGCGCGGGTCAGCGCCATGTGCTCCCAGGTCCAGGCTTTTTCGTTCTGGTAAGCGATGAAGCCTGCCAAGCCGGTGGCGAGCGGCCCCGCATTGCCCGATGGGCGCAGGCGCATGTCAACCTCGTAGAGCCGCCCTTCGGCGGTCATCGCGGTGATCGCGTTGAGGTAGCGCTGGCTGAGCCTTGTGTAGTAGTGGCCCGGCGTCAGCGGCTTGTCGCCGTCCGACTGGTCGGCGCCTTCGGGCACGTCGAACAGGAAGATGAGGTCGAGATCGGAGGTCATGGTCATTTCGCGGCCGCCGAGCTTTCCCATCGCCAGCACCGCCATGCCGCCGCCGGCAAAGCGCCCGTGCTGCTCCTCGAACTCGGCAATCACCGGGGGCCAAAGGGCGCTCAAGACGGCATCGGCGATATCGGCGAGTGCACGGCCTGCGGCGCCAGCATCGATCATGCACCGGAAGTACTGGATGCCGACCTGGAAGCGGTGATCGTTGGTCCAACGCCGACAGAGGTCGAGCACATCCTGAAAGTCGCGCGCTTCGCCAAGCGTCCGCGCAATGTCCTCGGCCAACTTCGCGGGGTCGGGCAGGGCGTCGAAAAAGCCCTCGCTGACGATGGCCTCGAAAAGCGAAGCATTGGCGCCGAGGCGTGCGGCGAGCTCGGGCGCGCTGCCCATTACCTCGGCGACCAGGGAAAGTTGGCCCGGATTGGCATGGAACATGGCGAAGAGCTGGACGCCGGCCGGTTGCGCCGACAGGAACTCATCAAATTTGAGCAAGGCCTCATCCGGCCCCGGTGTCGCAGCGAGCGCCTCGAGCAGCGCCGGCATGATCTCGGTCAGCATCTCGCGCGCACGCACGCTGCGCATGGCGCGATAGCGGCCATGGTGCCAGCCCCGCACGATCGCGGAAACGCGCTCGGGATCGTCGTAGCCAATGCGCTCCAGCGTCGCCAGCGTGTCGGGGTCGTGCTCGCCGCCGGTGAAGACCAGATTGCCCGTCCCGCCCAGCGCCGGCGCCTCCTCGAAAAGGGCGGCGTAGTGCCGCTCCACCGTTCGGAGCCGTTGCGCCAGCGCCTCCGAGAAGGCGTCGGCATCGGCATAGCCCAGAAATGCGGCCAGCGCCGCGAGCCCTTTTTCGTCTTTCGGCAGCTCGTGGGTCTGCTGGTCGTCGATCATCTGCAGGCGATGCTCAACGGTGCGCAGGAAGCCGTAGGCCTCTATCATTTCTTCGGCCGTGCGCTCTGCAATACGGCCATGTTTGGCAAGCGCCGTCAGCGTTTGCGTCGTGACCCGCGCGCGCAGTTCGGGCTCACGCCCACCCCAGATGAGTTGCTGGGTCTGGGCGAAGAACTCGATCTCGCGAATGCCGCCGCGCCCCAGCTTGACGTTGTGGCCGGCAATGGCGATCTTCGCGCCGCCTTTGTGGGCATGGATCTGGCGCTTGATCGAGTGGATGTCCTGGATCGCGGCAAAGTCGAGATGCTTGCGCCAGACGAAGGGCCGGATCGCCGCCAGGAATGCCTCGCCTGCCGCACGGTCGCCGGCGATCGGATGGGCTTTGATCATCGCCGCGCGCTCCCAGTTCTGGCCCATGCTTTCGTAGTAGGTCTCGGCCGCCAGGGTGGAGATCGCGACCGGGGTCACGCCGGGATCGGGTCGCAGACGCAAATCCATGCGGAAGACGTAGCCATCGGCCGTGCGCGTTTCCAAAATCCGAACGAGATCTCGGGTCAGCGCGACGAAGAACGGGCCAGGGCCTTGGTCCCCCAACGCATCGACAAGCGCCGGATCCAGCCGGTCGGGCTCGAACAGTGCGATCAGGTCGATGTCGCTGGAATAGTTGAGCTCGCCGCCGCCGAGCTTGCCCATGGCCAGCACGATGTAGCCACTGGTTGCCGGCGTCAGCGAGATCGATTTGGGCAGCTTGCCTCTGGCTTGTGCCTCTCGCAACAGAAAGGCGATTGCTGTCTCGATTGCTGCCGCCGCGAAGCGGCTGAGCGCGTCCATGGTCGCATCGATGCTCGCAAGCCCGACGATATCGGAGAGTGCAACCACCAACGCGCAGCGCCGCCGCGCCACCCTGAGGTCGCGCATCAGCGCGCTCTCCGACACGGCGGCTTCGGCCGATACGCGCAATTCGTCTAAAATCTGCTGGAATGTTGCGGTCAGCCCGGACTTGCGCCATGCCACGGTGGTACCGATATCGTTCAATAGACACTGTGTCAGAAACGGGCTATTCCCAAATATGACCTCTAGGAGCAGGCGGCTTGCCGCGTCGTCCGCGAGGGCCTCGGCGCCCCCCGCAATCGTGCGGTCATTGAGGTTCGCGATCGCTTCGTTCCAGCGTTCAAGCCCGATTTCCGCCGATTTTTGGCTTGCGGGGCGTGCGCGTCGTTCAGACTTTGTGAAGGCCGATAAGTCGATCATGTGCCTCAGGTCGCGTGGGGGCGTCAAACTGGGCGATGGGCCGAACCGGGTCAATACCACAAGGGAACGCCAGCGCCGTGCTCCTTAAGGCGACCAGGATTACCGTTGAGGTCTTCGCCGTCCTGTTGACCGGGGTGGCCATCGCCATCGCGGCCGCCGCCTGGCGGTTGTCGACTGGACCTGTCGCCTTGGAAGCTCTGTCACCATACGTGGAGCGTGCGCTGACGCCGGCCAGCGGCGAGTTCCGGGTTCGGATCGACCAAACTATCCTGACCTGGGGTGGCTGGCAGCGGCCGGTGGTGGTTCATGCGGTCGGTGTGCGCGCGATCCGGCCTGACGGTGATCTGATCGCACGCGTGCCGCGCGCGACAATTCGTTTCAGCGCGCGCGCTTTGCTGCGCGGGATGATCGCGCCGACCAGTTTGGAAATCCGGCGGCCGAGCCTGATCGCCGAACGCACCAAGGACGGCCGCTTTACCTTCGGGCTTGGCGGTGCGGAAGCTGGCAAAGCGCCCGGCCAAGCGCGCGCCGTTCCCTTGCCGCGCGCGGTAATCGAAGGGCTGCTGGCCGATCGGCGTCTGGGCGCATTGCCTTATCTGACTTCGGTGCGGATCGTGGCGGCGAAGCTGACGATCTTCGATCGTCACCTGGCGCTTGCCTGGCAGGCGCCCGCCGCCAACCTTGAATTCGTCCGCGGGCCGGCCGGTATCCGCATGAAGGCGGACATGACCGTGATCATTCGCGGCCAGCAGATCCAGCTTCGTGGCGCCGGGGTTTATGGCAAGGCCAGCCGCACCGCGGAAGTGACCGTGTCCTTTTTCGGTCTCAAGCCAAGCTTGTTCGCGCAACGCGACGGCGAGGGCAAGCCGCGGACCGGCCTCAACCATCTGAGCGCGCTCCGGATTGCCCTCGACGGCCAGGTCCGTTTCGCACTGCAAAAAGGCGGGCGTCTTACCCGCATGGGTTTCGAGATCGAAGGCAAGAAGGGCACGATCGTCCTGCCCAAGCCGCATCAACGGTCGCTGATTATTGAGACGCTGGCGATGCGGGGCCGTGTCGGGGCCGATTTCAACAAGGTCACGGTCGACGGCCTGACCGTCCAATTCGGCAGGGGCCCGGTGCTGCAGGCTTCCGGCACGGTTGAAAACCTCGGCGGACGGGCCAAGGCGCGGGTCGCGGCCGCGATACGGAACGTCAAGGTCGACGATCTGGCGGTCTACTGGCCGGCCGGCGTCGCCGAGAGCAGCCGCCGCTGGGTCCTGGCAAATCTTTCGGAAGGTGTCCTGCCGGAAACCGAAGCCACTGTCGAGGCGGCGTTTGGCGACGGCCGCGAGCCGAGTTTCAGCAATGTGCGCGGCGCTTTCCTTTATGGCGGATTGACCGTTCGCTATCTGAAAGGCTTGCCGCCGGTTCGCGCGGTGACCGGCAGCGGCACATTCTCCGAAGACCGGATCGATTTTCGCGTGGCGTCGGCCAAGCTCGAGGGGCTCACCGTTTACGATACGACCATTCATATCACGGGCATGACCAACGATGACCCGCGGCAACAGCGCATTGCGATCGACGGTGTGCTGCGGGGAGCTTTGACCGAAGCGCTCAAGATCATCGACAGCAAGCCTCTGCAATATGCGAGCAAAGTTGGCGTGAAGCCCAATGCGGTGACCGGTGAGGCGGTGATCAAGCTGCATGTTGATTTCCCGTTGCTCGACGCGCTGACGTTCGACGAAGTGTCGATCAAGAGCCAAGCTGAACTGCGAAACTTCGCCTGGCGGGGCGGTCTTTATGGACTCACGCTGAAGGGCGGCTCGCTTCGCCTCGATGTGGACAAGACCGAGATGGCCGTGAAAGGCCGGGTTCGGTTGGGTGACAAGCCGGCTCAGGTCAACTGGGTCGAGAAGTTTGGTGAAAAGCCAAAATTCCGCCGTCAAATCACGATCGACGGGCTGGCAGACGAGGAGATCAGACGAACCTTCGGTTTGGTTATCGGGCCGTTCTTGCAAGGACCGCTCCGGGTCAGGGTGCGACTGACCAAGCGCTCGGAGCGGTCGGCGGATTGGGTCGAAGCCCGGTTCGACCTGCGCGACGCCGAAATGGAAGTTCCCTTTCTGGGTTGGCGCAAGCCCGCCGGCACGCCGGGCAAGGCCTCGATCACGGTGACGGTAGCCGGCAACCGGGTTATCGCCGTCAAGGCGCTGTCGTTCGAGGCGGCGGGCTTGAAGGCGAGCGGATCGGCCACCATGACCAAGGATGGCAAGCGCCTCGACGTGCTGACGCTGAAGCGCGTTCAGCTCGGCCGCAGCGATGTATCACTCAAGGTCTCGGCGCGGGAAAGCGGCGGTTACATTGTCCAGCTGGGCGGCAGGAGCGTCGACGGAGAACGGTTCTTCAAAGGCGAGATCAATACCAAACCTGCCAATCGTCCCAAGGGGCCGCGCCCCGATCTGGCGCTTCAATTCGCGGTCGATCGTGTCTATTTCGGCAAGTCGAACTATCTGTCGAACCTTCGCGGCCAGGCGGCCCGTATCGGTGGCTTGTGGACTGTGATCCATTTCGACGGTCAGGTGCCGTCCGGCAAGCCGCTGAAGGTGCGCTTCGCCAAGCGCGGGCCCGGCCGCGCATTGGCGATCAGCTCGACCGATGCCGGCGGCACGCTGAAGGCGCTGGGTATCATGGACAATGTTGTCGGCGGTACCTTGCACGTGCGCGGCACCATCGTCGACAACAAGCGCGAGCCGTTCGCGGGCCGCATCACGATGACGAACTATCGCCTCATCAAGGCGCCAATCCTGCGCAAGATCACCAGCGAAGGGTCGCTCGACAAGGCCGCCGGGGCGCTTTCCAAGCCGCGCGGCGTGCTCTTCAGCGAATTCGTCGCGCCCTTCACCTATCGCCATCCGCGCGGCGCCCTTAGGGTCAAAAACGGACGGGCGATCAGCGCCAATCTGGGGGTCACCTTCGAGGGCGCCATAGATCTTCGCGCCCAGCGCCTTGAGATCGACGGCACGGTGGTGCCCTCTTACTCACTCAACAGCGTGTTGGGCAAGGTGCCGCTGGTCGGGCAAATCCTGGTTGGCGGCAAGCATGGCGGCGTGTTCGCGGCCGCCTACACCGCGGAAGGGCCGTTGCGCAAACCGACGCTCAAGGTGCATCCGCTTTCGGTGCTCACCCCCGCTTTCCTGCGTGGGCTTTGGCGAAAATTCCGCGACGATGATACGCAGGTCGCTCCGAACAGCGAGTTCGGTGTCCGCTAAGTACGTTTGAGGCCGGGCGCACCTGGCAATGCGGGCATTGGCTAGACCGCGCGGATCAGCACGTGGCGCTTCTTGCCCGCTGAGAGTTTGACGACACCGTCGGCATCGAGATCCGACTGCGTAACCGGCCGATGCTCGTCGGCGACTTTCTCGTCATTGACGCGTGCGCCGCCGCCCTTGATGAGGCGCCGCGCCTCGCCGCCGCTTGCCGCCAATCCAGCCCTGCGAAACGCATCGAACGCCGGGATGCCGGCGGCCAGCTCGGCGGTTGGCACCTCGATGACCGGCAGGCCTTCCGAAGCGGCTCCTTCCTCGAATGTCTGGCGCGCGGTCTCGGCGGCCCCGCTTGCCGCATCCGGGCCGCGGCAGAGCTTGGTAGCCTCGTCGGCGAGGATCTTCTTGGCTTCGTTGATCTCGGCGCCTTCGAGCGCTTCGAGCCGGACGATTTCGTCGAGCGGCAGTTCGGTGAAGAGTTTGAGGAAGCGGCCGACGTCGCCGTCCTCGGTGTTGCGCCAGAACTGCCAGTAGTCGTAGTTCGAGAGGCGGTCCTCGTTGAGCCAGACGGCGCCCTGCGCGGTCTTGCCCATCTTGGCGCCCGACGACGTGGTGATAAGCGGGGTGGTCAGCGCGAAGGCTGCCTTTCCGGCGATGCGCCGCGTCAGCTCCATGCCGTTGATGATGTTGCCCCACTGGTCGGAGCCGCCCATCTGCAGCGTGCAGTCGTGGCGTTTGCTGAGCTCCAGAAAATCGTACGCCTGGAGGATCATGTAGTTGAATTCCAGGAAGGTGAGGGGCTGCTCGCGCTCCAGCCGCAGCTTGACCGAGTCGAAGGTCAGCATGCGGTTGATGGTGAAGTGCCGGCCGACCTCGCGCAGGAAGGGGATGTATTGCAGCGCGTCGAGCCAGTCGGCGTTGTTGACCATGATCGCGTCGCTGGGACTGGAGCCCGGGCCAGCGCCGAACTCGAGGAAATTCTCGAAGATGGTACGGATATTGGCGATGTTGGCGTCGATCTGCTCGCCCGACAGGAGCTGGCGGCTTTCATCCTTGCCCGAAGGATCGCCGACCTTGGTCGTGCCGCCGCCCATCAGCACGATCGGGCGATGCCCGGTCTTCTGCATCCAGCGCAGCATCATCATCGAAACCAGCGAGCCGATATGCAGGCTGTCGGCGGTCGCATCGTAGCCGACATAGGCTGTGACGATGCCCTCGGCGGCCTTGGCGTCGAGGCTCTCCAAGTCGGAGCATTGGTGGATGTAGCCGCGCTCCTGAAGCACTCTAAGGAAATCGGAGTGGAGCTCGGTCATTTGCTTTGCGGGTGCTTTGCGGGTGCTTTGCAGGGCCTTGCTGGCGCATTGCCGGAAGTTGGGGCGTTGTCCGCGCGGCGCCGGCGGCCGGTCTCAGCCGGCGGCAGGGACCGCGCTCACGCCGGCACCGGAAATCTCCAGGTAGTCCTCGACATGGGCGACGAGCTGCTCGCGATGCTCGGTGAAAAAATGGTCGGCGCCGGGCACGATGCGGTAGTCGATCTCGATGCCTCTCTGTAAAGATAGCTTCTTTACCAGCTTTTCCACCGATTCTTCCGGCACCACCGTGTCCTGATCGCCATGCACGACCATCCCCGAAGACGGGCAGGGGGCAAGGAAGGTGAAATCATACATGCTCGCCGGCGGGGCGACGGAGATGAAGCCCTCGATCTCGGGCCGGCGCATCAAGAGCTGCATGCCGATCCAGGCGCCAAAGGAGAAGCCGGCGACCCAGCAGCCGGCGGCGTTCTCGTTGTGGCTTTGCATCCAATCGAGCGCCGAGGCGGCATCCGACAGCTCGCCCTCGCCGCGATCGAAACGGCCCTGGCTGCGTCCGACACCGCGGAAATTGAAGCGCAGCACGGAAAAGCCCCGGCGCGCGAAGGTGTGGTGCATGTGGTAGACGACTTTGTTGTTCATCGTCCCGCCATGCTCGGGATGCGGGTGCAGCAGCAGCGCCAACGGCGCATTCGGCCGCCTGGAGTGCTGATAGCGCCCCTCCAGCCGCCCCTCGGGACCGGGAATGATGACTTCAGGCATTTGAGGCCTCGCACATTGTGGCGCGCCATGCCGCGCGCTGGGCCGGCGGGCAATAATTGGCCAGGTCCTTGTCGAGGGACGAGTTCTTGAGCACTGGAATGACCCGGTCGCCTATTCTTGACTGTTTTTGTGGGGCCTCTACACTCCGCCGGCTTGCGTGCCCGACTGGCAGCTGGGGCCCAGATACGCACGGACGCCTCTCAAACAAGCGCATCCGCGTGGCTGAATATCGCGATCAGGCGCTTGGGTTTCAAGCATTTTCCGGTTTGCGCCGCAGGATTGGCGCCCAGACCCGCCCTGCTAGGTCGATCAAGCGGCGGTCTGAACGGTGGTCGGGGGTGACAAGCAGATGAATTCACCAATGATAGGCTAGGCCCCGTGACGGATAAAGTTTACCTCGACTACAACGCCACCGCCCCGCTGCGGCCCGAAGCGCGCGCGGCGGTCGAAGCGGGGCTCGACACGGTGGGCAATCCGTCCTCGGTGCATGCCTTCGGGCGGATGGCGCGCAAGGTGGTGGAGGACGGCCGCGAGGCTGTCGCCGCCCTCGTGAGCGCCAAAAATGCCGAAGTCGTTTTCACCAGCGGAGCGTCCGAGGCAAATGCCCAAGCGCTGTTGGCCTGCGGCCGGAAGCGGGTGTTGGTCTCCGCCGTGGAGCATGCCTCGGCGCTTGATGCCGTCGCCGCTGCAACTCGCATTCCGGTCGATAGCGAGGGCATCATCGATCTCGACGCGCTCGACGCCTTGCTCGCGATTGACCGTACTCCGGCGGTCGTTGCAGTGATGCTCGCCAACAACGAGACCGGGGTTGTCCAGCCCGTCGCCAAGGCGGCCGCGATCACGAAACGGCATGGCGCGCTGCTGCTCTGCGATGCCGTCCAGGGCGCGGGCAAGATCGAGATCGATTTCCCGAGCCTCGGCGCCGACATGATGAGCTTGTCGGCGCACAAAATCGCCGGACCGCAGGGCGTCGGCGCGCTCATCGTGTCCGAGCGCATCACCATCGACGCGCTCATTCGCGGCGGCGGCCAGGAGCGCCGGCGACGCGGCGGCACCGAGAACATGCCGGGCATCGCCGGCTTCGGTGCCGCGGCCGAGATCGCGGCAAGTCGCCGCGATCATGTGCGTGTGCGCGGCTTGCGCGACCGGATGGAACGCGAGGCCCTGGCACGGGTGCCCGGCGCGCGCATTTTCGGCGCGGGCGCGCCCCGGATCGGCAGCACGACCTGCATCGCCGTTCCCGGGCGGGCCGCGGCGATGCAGGTAATGGCGCTCGACCTGCAAGGGATCGCGGTGAGCGCCGGGGCTGCCTGCTCCTCGGGCAAGGTCAAGGCGAGCCACGTCCTGGAAGCGATGGGGGTGGGGGCCGACTGGTCCGACCATGCGATCCGGGTCAGTCTTGGCTGGGCGACCAGCGAGGCCGATATCGATCGCTTCCTGGATGCCTGGACCGTCATGGCCCGGCAAGCGGTTGCCGCGTGAGCCGGTGCGACCCAATTACTGCGCTAGCATGATGAGCAAGCCAGCCGCAACCAACCGGCCGATCTATCTCGATCACCACGCCACCACGCCGACCGATCCGCGGGCGCTGGAGGCTATGCTGCCGTTTTTCTCCGAGCATTTCGGCAACCCGCACAGCATCCAGCATGTCGTCGGCCGCAGGGCGGCCGAGGCGGTCGAGGTCGCGCGCGAGCAAGTGGCGACGCTGATCGGCGCCGATCCCCGCGAGGTCGTCTTCACTTCCGGCGCCACGGAATCGAACAATATCGCCGTCAAGGGCGCGGCCTGGTTCGCGCGCGAGCACCAGGGCAAGGACCACATCGTCACCGCCGTGAGCGAGCACAAATGCGTGCTTGAAAGCTGCGCGCGGCTCGAACGCCAGGGTTTCCGCGTAACCTACCTGCCGGTCGACCGGAACTGTCAGGTCGATCTGGACGGGTTGGCGGCGGCGATCGAGGACAAGACCATTCTGGTTTCGCTGATGGCGGCCCAAAACGAGGTCGGTAGCCTGGCGCCGATCGAGGCGATCGGGGCGTTGACGCGCGAGCGCGGCGTGCTCTTTCACACCGACGCGGCGCAGGCCGCCGGCAAGATGCCGCTCGACGTGACCGCTGCCAATATCGACCTCATGAGCATTTCCGGTCACAAGATCTACGGGCCGAAGGGTGTCGGCGTGCTCTATGTGCGGCGCCGGCCGCGCGTGCGGCTGGAGCCGCTGTTCGACGGCGGCGGTCAGGAGCGCGGTGTGCGTTCGGGCACGGTGGCGCCTGCGCTTGTTGTTGGCATCGGCGAGGCTTGTGCGATCGCAGGCGCGGCAATGGCGGACGAGAACACGCGGCTGCAGACGCTCCGCACGCGGATGTGGGCGCGGATCGAAAAGGCACTGCCAGATGCCATGCTGAACGGCGATCTCGAGTGCCGGTTAGCGGGCAATCTCAATATGAGCTTTCCTGACACGGACGGTACCGCGCTGATCGAGGCTTTGTCTGAAGACGTCTGCGTTTCCTCTGGCTCGGCATGCACCTCCGGATCGGTGGAGCCGTCCTATGTGCTGCGCGCCATGGGGCTGAGCGACGCGGCGGCGGGATCGAGCCTGCGCATAGGAATTGGCCGCGCAACGACCGAGCATGAGGTCGACACCGCCGCCGATCGCATCGTTGCCGAGGTCGAGCGATTGCGCGGCGTCCGGGTCAAGGATGCCACCAGGGGCGCCGCGGAATAGGGCGGGTTTCGTCCGATCGGCCGCTGACCGCCCCCTGCGCCAATAAACCGCACAAGATTGGTCTTGATTAATCCGGCGATCGGGTTAAGTAATCCGTACGAATACGGTCCGGATTGTGAAAATCGCAGAATCCATGGAATTCGGGACAAATCTGGGAAATACCGAGGCGACGCTATGCTGAGACTGAACCGCATAACAGATTATGCCGTGGTTGTGCTCTCGCAGATGGCGCGCGATCCGGCGCGCCAGGTGACGGCATCGCAGCTTGCCGAAGACACCCAAGTGCCCCAGCCGACCGTCGCAAAGGTTCTGAAGACGCTGGCGCGCGGCAAGATACTGGTCTCCCATCGCGGGGCCACTGGCGGCTACGCGCTTGCCGGCCCGCCCGAGGCCATTTCCATGCTCGAGATCATCCGCGCGCTTGAAGGGCCGGTCTCGCTGACCGATTGTGTCGATGGCGCCGAGGGCGACTGCAGTGTGGAAAACTTGTGCCCGATGCGCGGCAACTGGGACCGGGTGAACGATGCGATCCGCGGTGCGCTGGAAAGCGTGTCGCTGGCCGATATGGCGATGCCGGCGGTGATGTTCGGCGTGCCGCTGGCGAGCGCGCCCGCGCCCGCGCCGGTGCGCTCTTGAGCAGATCAGCGCCGGTGCGCTCTTAAGAAGATATGCGAACTGACGAGCGTGGCCTCACGCTCTGGCAGGGCAAGACATAAAGGGACAGCATGGTTGCAACGCTCGAAACCGCTGAACAGGTCCGCGTAGCGACGGATCAGAAATACAAATATGGCTTCGTCACGGATATCGAAGAGGACCGGGCGCCCAAAGGCCTCAACGAAGATATCGTCCACTTCATATCGGCCAAGAAGGACGAGCCGGAATGGCTGCTCGAATGGCGCCTGAAGGCCTTTGCGCATTGGCACACCATGCCCGAGCCGCAATGGGCGATGGTCTCCTTCCCGCCGATCGACTACCAGGATGCTTACTACTACGCCGCGCCCAAGTCACAGGCCGATGGACCCCAGAGCCTTGACGAGGTCGACCCCCGGCTCCTGGAAACATACAAGAAGCTTGGCATTCCGCTCGAAGAGCAAAAGATCCTGGCCGGCGTCGCGGTCGACGCGGTCTTTGACAGCGTCTCGGTCGCCACCACCTTCAAAGGTGAGCTGGAGAAAGTCGGCGTTATCTTCTGCCCGATCTCTGAGGCGGTGCGCGATCACCCCGATCTGGTGCGCAAGTATCTGGGATCGGTCGTGCCCTATGCCGACAACAAGCATGCCTGTCTCAACTCGGCCGTCTACACCGACGGATCCTTCGTCTACATCCCCAAGGGCGTGCGCTGCCCGATGGAGCTGTCGACTTATTTCCGCATCAACGCACAGAATACCGGCCAGTTCGAGCGCACGCTGATCATTGCCGATGAGGGCTCGTATGTGAGCTATCTGGAAGGCTGCACCGCCCCCCAGCGCGACGAAAACCAGCTCCATGCGGCGGTGGTCGAGCTGATCGCGCTCGATGATGCCGAGATCAAATACTCGACCGTGCAGAACTGGTATCCCGGCGACGAGAATGGCAAGGGCGGCATCTACAACTTCGTCACCAAGCGCGGCGCCTGCCGCGGCCGCAATTCGAAGATCTCCTGGACCCAGGTCGAGACCGGTTCGGCGATCACCTGGAAGTATCCAAGCTGCATCCTGCAGGGAGACAATTCGGTCGGCGAGTTCTACTCGGTCGCCATCACCAACAACGCCCAGCAGGCCGACACCGGCACCAAGATGATCCATCTGGGCAAGAACACGACCTCGCGCATTATTTCCAAGGGCATCTCGGCGGGCAAGGCGCAGCAGACCTATCGCGGTCTGGTCCGCATCTCTCCCAAGGCCAAGGGCGCGCGCAACCACACCCAGTGCGACTCGCTGTTGATCGGCGATACCTGCGGGGCCCATACGGTGCCCTATATCGAAAGCCGCAACCGCAGCGCCCGGGTCGAGCACGAGGCGACGACATCGAAAATCTCCGAGGATCAGCTCTTCTACTGCCGCCAGCGCGGCCTTGGCGAGGAGGAGGCGGTGGCGCTGATCGTCAACGGGTTCTGCCGCGAGGTTCTGCAGGAACTGCCGATGGAGTTCGCCGTGGAGGCGCAGAAACTGGTTGGGATCAGCCTGGAAGGCAGTGTCGGGTAGGGAGTGAAAGTCCCCCTCACCCTCCCTCTCCCCCAAGGGGCGAGGGAAAACCAAGGCTCGCTGATACTCCCTCTCCCCTCGGGGGAGAGGGTTGGGGTGAGGGGGCCTTGCTAGTACTGAAACGGACGGTCTGAAAGAGAATGCTCGAAATCAAGAATCTACATGCCAAAGTCGATGGCAAGGAAATCCTGAAAGGCCTCGATCTGCATATCCGCGCGGGCGAGGTCCACGCCATCATGGGGCCCAACGGCTCGGGCAAGTCGACGCTGTCCTACGTGCTCGCCGGCCGCCCGGGTTACGAGGTCACCGAGGGCTCGGTGACGTATAAGGGCAAGGACCTGCTCGCGCTCGAGCCCGAGGAACGCGCCGGCGAGGGCATCTTTCTTGCCTTCCAGTATCCAGTGGAAATCCCCGGTGTTGCCTCGACGACCTTCCTCAAGCACGCACTGAATGCCGTGCTGCGCCATCGCGGCGAGGAAGAGCTCGACGCAATGGCGTTCGTCAAAATGCTGCGCGCCAAGACCAAGGAACTCGGCATCGCCGACGACATGTTGAAACGGCCGGTCAATGTCGGCTATTCCGGCGGCGAGAAAAAGCGGAACGAAATGCTGCAGATGGCGGTGCTCGAGCCCAGCCTCGCCGTGCTCGATGAAACCGATAGCGGCCTCGATATCGATGCTCTCAAGGTGGTGTCGGACGGTGTGAACTCACTTCGCTCGCCCGACCGGGCATTGCTGGTCATCACGCACTACCAGCGTCTGCTCGACTACATCGTGCCCGACCATGTGCACGTGTTGGCCGGCGGCCGCATCGTGCGCTCAGGCGGCAAGGAATTGGCGCACGAGCTCGAGGCGAAGGGCTACGCCGAGTTTGCCGACGCGGCGGCCTGACGGAGCCCCCCGGAAAGCAAATCATGGCCAATCCGCGCACCCTCCATACGACGAAACACATCGTCGACCGCTACGCGGCAATCGCCGATGCCCTGCCGGGCGGTGATCTGCCCTGGCTGGTCGGCCGCCGTAAAGCCGGGATCGAGCGATTTCGGGATTTTGGCCTGCCGACGCGCAAGCGCGAGGAATGGAAATACACCAACCTCGAAGAGCTGCGCCGGGTTGCCTTCGAGCCGGCAAAGCCTGTCGCGAACGGCATATCGACTGGGACCCTGCCGACACTGATTGGCGCCGAGCATCGGCTGGTCTTTGTGAACGGGCATCTGCGTCAGGATCTCTGCGCTATTTGCATGCCGCCGGACGGCGCCACCATTACCAGCCTTGGCAAGGCGCTGGAAACCATGCCGGCGCTGGTCGAAGAGCATCTAGGCGTGGCGCGCGGCGACAAGGAAGCCGCCTTCACGTCGCTTAATGATGCGTTCCTGACGGACGGGTTGTTCCTTCATCTGAAGCCGGGCGTTGATCTGGGGTCGGTGATCGAGGTGATCCATGTCAGCGTCGGGCAGTCCGGCCCGGTCTTTCAGCATCCGCGCAACCTGATCGTCGCCGAGGCGGGCTCGCACGCAACGGTGCTCGAGCACTATATCGGCTTCGGCCAGTCGCCGACGCTCGCCAATGCCGCGACCGAAGTGGTGATCGGCGAAGGGGCGGGCGTGCGCCACTGCAAAGTCCAGGCCGAGGCGCCAGAGGCATTTCACATCGCCATGCTCGATGCGCATCTGGCGAAGAACGCATCCTTCGATTCCTTCTATTTCGCCAGCGGTGCCAAGCTCTCGCGCAACGAGATACGCGTCACCCTCGACGGTGAGGGCGCCGACTGCCGGCTCTTCGGCGCCTACATGATGAAGGACCGCCAGCACGCCGACCACACGACCTTCATCGACCACGCCAAGCCGCATACGACGAGCCGCGAGGTCTACAAGGGCGTGCTCGACGACAAGGCTAGGGCGGTTTTCCAGGGCCTGATCTTGGTGCGCCCGGACGCCCAAAAGATCGAGGGCCACCAGCTCAACCGAACGCTGCTGCTCTCCGACGGGGCGGAGATCGACATCAAGCCCGAACTCAAGATATTTGCCGATGACGTCAAATGCAGCCACGGCGCGACGGCGGGCGAGCTTGACGAGGAAGCGCTCTTTTATCTTCGTGCGCGCGGCATTCCCGAGGACGAAGCGCGCGGGCTTCTGGTCGAGGCTTTCCTGCGCGAGGTGATCGACGGGATCGCCATGACCGGATTGCGCGAGCCGCTCAGCGACCGTGTGGCGCGCTGGATGGGGACGCGCCCTGCGCTTTCAGGGGGCGCGGCATGACCGAACAGATCAAGAGCAATCAAATCAAGGCGGGCAGCCAGGCAAATTTCGCCTACGACGTCGAGGCGGTGCGTGCGGATTTCCCGATCCTGTCGCGCACGGTCTACGGCAAACCGCTCGTCTATCTCGACAACGGCGCCAGCGCCCAAAAGCCGAAGGCAGTGATTGAGGCGGTGCGCTTTTGCTATGAGGAGCAATACGCCAACGTGCATCGCGGCGCGCATTACCTTTCGGGCGCCACCACCGATGCGTTCGAGAATGCCCGGGTGAAGATCGCGCGCTTCATCAACGCCGCCAGCGACGACGAGATCGTCTTCACCCACAACGCGACCGAGGCGATCAATTTGGTCGCCGCGTCCTACGGCCGGACGCATCTGCAGGCCGGCGACGAGATCGTCATCTCCGAGATGGAGCACCACGCGAACATCGTGCCGTGGCAGCTTCTGAGCCAGGAGAAGGGCCTCACGCTCAAGATCGCACCGATCACCGACGACGGTGTGCTCGATATGGAGGCATTCGCCGCGCTGCTCGGGCCGCGCACCAGGCTCGTCGCCATCACCCATTGCTCGAACGTGCTGGGCACGGTGACCCCGGTAAAGGAGATCGTCGCGCTAGGCCATGCCGCCGGCGCCAAGGTGCTGATCGATGGCAGCCAGGGCATTGTGCACGCCCCGGTCGACGTACGCGACATCGGCGCGGATTTTTACGTCTTCACCGGCCACAAGCTCTATGGGCCGAGCGGCATCGGCGTGCTGCACGGCAGGCTGGAGGTGCTTGAGACGATGCCGCCCTACCAGGGCGGCGGCGACATGATCGAGCGTGTTACCTTCGAAAAGACCACGTTCAAGGAGCCGCCGCACCGTTTCGAGGCCGGGACGCCGCCCATCGTCCAGGTGATCGGCCTCGGGGCGGCAATCGACTACATATCCTCCTTCGGCGTGGAGACCATCGCCGCGCATGAGCACGAGGTCCTCACCTACGCCAATGAGCGCCTCGCCGATATCGACGGTTTCCGTTTCATCGGCACCGCGCCCGGCAAGGGCCCGATCGTCTCGTTCCTGGTCGACGGGCTGCATCCGCTCGACGTTGCCACCGTGATCGACCGCGAGGGCGTGGCAACGCGCGTCGGCCACCACTGCGCCGAGCCGCTGATGGACCGGCTTGGCGTTGAGGGTACGCTGCGCGCCTCGATCGGCATGTACAACACCAAGGGCGAGATCGACGTGCTGGCGCGCGCGATCGAGAAGGCGAAGGCCAAGCTGGGATGACGGTGACAGCCGGCAGCAGTGTGGTGGCCCTAATGCTTCGACAGGCTCTGCATGAGGAGCGGTGTTTGTGTATCGATAGTAGCTGTAGCTGCTGCCGCAATGCGTGCCTCGCCCTGAGCTTGTCGAAGGGCGAGGCGGAGGCAGCGTGTTGATGTCCGATCTCGCGCGATACGAGGAGTTTGTCGAGGCGTTGGCGATGCTCGACGACGAGGAAATGCGCTTTGAGTACATCCTCGACCTTGCCAAGCGGCACAAGGACGATCCGTTTCCCGATGAATGGATGACGGATGCGAACCTGATGCATGGCTGCATGTCGAAGGTCTGGATCGTCCACGAGATGCGTAACGCAAAGAATTATTTCCGCGGCCGCTCCGATGCGGCGATCGTGAACGGGCTGGTCACCATGATGACCGACAGCTTCAGCGGTCTGACCGCCGAAGAGTTGCGCACGATCACGCTCGATCACGTACGCAAGCTCAATCTCGGCGCGCTGACCACGCAGCGTCAGGTTGGCATGATGGCGATGTTGAAGCACTTGCAGAAACTGGGCGTGAACGCGCTTGCGACTATGGGAGATAGGGACGATGGACCACGACCGGCCGTTTCCTGACTATCCGGCCCCATCGGGCGGGGTCGAGGAATTCAAGGCGACACGCGGCGAGCCTTTGTCCGAAGGCACGCCGGTTGCCTCCGAGGAGTTGCTTATCGACGCGCTGCGTACTGTCTACGACCCGGAAATCCCGGTGAATATCTACGATCTGGGGCTTATCTATGTCTGCGATATCGACCCGCGCGGCAATGTTACGGTCGAGATGTCCCTGACGGCGCCGGGTTGCCCGGTCGCGGGGCAGATGCCGGAATGGGTCGCCGATGCCGTTTCGGGCGTCCCGGGAACCGGTGAGGTTTCGGTCACGATCACCTGGGATCCGCCCTGGACCATGGACCGCATGACCGAAGACGCCAAGATGGCATTAGGCATGTTTTAGGAGCTTCATGTTGGTCGCGGCACCTGCCCACTCCCCCTCCCGGCCACCCATGAGCGTACGATCCCGTGGGTGGCCGGGAGGGGGAGTGGGCCGGCCACGGCAGCAAGGAAAAAGAGCTACTTCTAACGAAGGCTAAACGATCCTATATTATTGGTAGCGAATCGATACAATCAGACCCTTACAGTCACGGAACACACGCATGCCCCTGCCAGCCATCACCATCACCGAAGCCGCCGCCGAGCGCGTCAAGTCGCTGGTCGGCAAGAGCGACAAACCCGTCATGGGCCTGCGCGTGGGCGTGAAACCGCAAGGCTGCTCGGGCATGAGCTATTTTGTCGAATATGCCGACGATCAGAATGCCACCGAGGATCTGGTCGAAGACAAGGGCGTGAAGATTTTCATCGATCCGGCGGCGATCCTCTTTCTGATCGGCTCGGAAATGGATTACGTCGAGGACAAGTTCAATTCCGGCTTCGTCTTCAAAAATCCCAACGAGAAGGGCCGCTGCGGCTGCGGCGAATCCTTCCACATCTGAGCGCCCGGCGCTTGGTGCGCTGACGCGTCCCGTAACCCGCCCGCCTATACCCCATGCCCAACGTGACCTTTATCGAGCGCGACGGCACACCGCGCCTATGTGACGTGCGCGCTGGCCAGACGATCCTTGATATCGCGCACGAGCACGGCATCGACATCGAGGGCGCCTGCGAGGGCGCGATGGCGTGCTCGACCTGCCACGTCATTGTCGATCCGGCCTGGATCGACCGCCTGCCCGTACCGTCGGAGGACGAGGAGGACATGCTCGATCTTGCCGCCGGGCTGACCGCCAATTCCCGCCTGGGCTGCCAGATCGCGATGCGCGATGATTTGGACGGTCTGGTCGTGCAGTTGCCAAAGGAAGTGCGTAACATGTTGCTTGCTTGACAACATGAAGCGGCGGCGGGGCGCGCATGGAACGGACAACCAAGCGGATCGAAAGGCCGCCGCCTGAGGCTGCCGATACGAGCCTGTTCTCGCGTCTGCGCGATGCCTGCGCCGTCGAATGGCAGGCCTACACCGATCATGCCTTCGTGCGGGGTCTTGGCGACGGCAGTTTGCCGGAACCGGCCTTTCGCCACTATCTAGGCCAGGACTATCTTTTCCTCATTCAGTTCGCGCGGGCCTATGGTCTGGCCGTCTACAAGGCCGGTGCGCTCGACGATATGCGCGCCGCGGCGGCGTCGCTCTCGGCCATCCTCGATATCGAGATGGAGCTGCACGTCAAGTTCTGCGCCGGCTGGGGGCTGAGTGAGCCAGAGATGGCCGCGCTTCCCGAAGACAGCGCCACCACGGCCTATACGCGGTATGTGCTGGAGACGGGAATTGCGGGCGACCTGCTCGACCTGCATGCTGCTTTGGCGCCGTGCATCGTCGGCTACGCGGAGGTCGGCGCGGCGCTTGCCGCCAAAGGCGGTGGGGACAGCGACAACCGCTACGGCGAATGGATCGCCATGTATGCGGGCGATGAGTACCAGCAGGTTGCGCGCGACGAGGTTGCCACGATCGAGCGTCTTGGCGACCGGCGGGGCGGGGAGGCGCGCTTCGAGGCGCTGGCCCGGACCTTCCGCGCCGCGACGAGGCTGGAAGTCGATTTCTGGCAGATGGGGCTGGATGCGGCGTAGGCGTGCGTCACATGCCCGTCAGCGTCATTTTGGCCGTATGGAGAATCCGGCCTGAAGGCGCACGGATGCCAGCCAGATTCCTCCCTCGCTGCCGCTCACTCGGAATGACGCGTAACCAGAGCACGACCGCGCTGCGAGCTCACTTCACTGCGTCCATTGCGATCGCGGTGAAGATGGCATCGAGCTCGCCGGCAAGCGCAGCAAGCTTGGCGCCGCCCTTGTATGGCGCAAAGACATCCGAGGGCTTGCGGTAGCTCAAGACCGCTGTGCCGTTCTTGGCTTGCCAGATATAGAAGCGGATCGGCGCCTCGATGCCAGCCGGCACGCTCGCCGCCAGCATCCGCACCGCGAAGTCGTTGCGATAGACGCCGATCACCATGTTGCCGGGAATGGTCACGCCGCGGCGCTTGGCGCCGATGCTGGCGCTGGCGCGGGTCACCACGAACATCTTGTGCTTCTTGATGGCCGCGTTGAGCCGCTTCACCAGCGCCGGAAATGTGTGGTTCGTCGGAATGTCGGTGATCTGGTTTTCGCCCGCCTGCGCAACAAGGCCGGCGATGAAAACGAAACCCAACGCCAAGGCTAGAGGACGCATCGTGCTACTCCGATGAAATTCAAACACCCGCGCAGTGTGCCGCGCGAAATGGCGCCAATCGAGACAAGTTTGCGCGATTTGGACAAATTCGCGCTTCGAACAAGTTTACCGGTGGGAAATTCGGGCGGCCAAACGGCGGCTTTGCCGACTAATCGCTCGCGCTATTGTCCTTGCAGACGCAGCATCAGCGGCGACAGTTCGATGGACCTGTGTTCGGTGACGCGGTCGGGCTTTGGCTTGGCCGTCCGTATTGCCGCCGGTTTGACAGTCGCCCGCCGCGAGGTCTGTTCCGGCGCCGAGGCCTTCGCGGCGCGCTGCTGCGGCGCCGCTTCGACCAGGCGCGGTGGCGCAGCTTCGGCCCGTGTCAGCGGCTTCGGCGCAGCGCCCGCAAGGGGCTTCGGCGCAGCGCCCGCAAGGGGCTTTGATTTTGCGCCCGCAAGGGGCTTTGGCGCCGCGCGGGCAATGGGCGCCGGCGCGGGACCTGCCAAGGGGGCTGGGCGCCTTTGCGTGGTGGCCGCGACGGTCTTCGACGGTTGGCGCTGTGCCGGCTTTGCCAATGTGGCTTTGACGGGCCCGGCCGGCGTGCGATCGGTTTGCCTCGGCAGTGTCGCTTTGGCCGTCTTTGCCGGCTTCGCGGGTGTTGCCTTGGCGACGCGCTCGGCTTTGCGTGCGGCGGGCTTGTCTGGCGTGGGCCTGGCCGCTTTGCGTTTGCCGGTGTTGCGCTTGACGAGGAGGCGCCGGGTGGGGCCGGGTTGCTTGGTTGCCTCGGCGACGATCTTATCCATCACGCTGTCGAGTTCGGTTGCCAGCGCGCGCAGATCGCCGCTTTCATCGCCATAGGGTGCCAACACCCAGGACGGCCGGCGATACCACAATGTCGTCGTCTTATCGTTCTCGCCGCGCGTGATGTAGAAGCGGATCGGCGCTTCGATGCCGGCGGCCACGTTCGCGCGCAAAATCCGCGCGGCGTATTCGTCGCGAAAGGCGCCGATCACCATGTTGCCCGGGATGCCAAGTTTCCGCTGACGCTCGGCCCCACGCACGCTGGCGCGGCTGATGATCTGGAGCTTCTGGCGTTTGATCGCCGCTTCCAGACGCGTTATCAGCGCCCAGTAGCTGTGATCGCTCACGATGACCCGCGTCCCGTTCTCAACTGCGTTGCCGGCCGACGGTAGGGTGGAGAGGATCGCTAGCATGAGCGTGGCGAAGACAAAGCGCACCATGATAACGACCTCCCCAACCCCAGCCGGAACCGCTGGCCCAAAGGCGCAGTCACGACGATGACCCGGTGATGAAAATCCATCAATGGGCCGAGATTAGGGCATTGTCCCCATTTGAGTCGCGAATAGTCGGCATGGCGACCAAACAAAGTGATATTTATATGAATGCGGCGGTGGCTTGCCTCTTTTGCCGTGCGCCCCATATCGCCTTTCACCCCATATCGCCTTTCATGAGTGCGAACCGAACCATGCTCGATCTTGATCTTGGCGGCGAACCCGCAGCGCACCGGGTCGTCGTCGCCATGTCCGGCGGCGTCGACAGCTCTGTCACCGCCGCGCTTCTGAAGGAGGCCGGCTATGACGTGGTCGGCATCACCCTGCAGCTCTACGACCATGGCCACGCGGCCGGGCGGACCCGCGCCTGTTGCGCCGGCCAGGATATCCACGATGCCCGCCGGGTCGCCGACACGATCGGCATTCCCCACTACGTGCTCGACTATGAGAGCCGCTTCCGCGAGGCGGTGATCGATGATTTTGCCGACAGCTATCTGCGCGGCGAGACGCCGATCCCCTGCGTGCGCTGCAACCAGACGGTCAAGTTCCGCGATCTGGTCGGGACCGCGCGCGAGCTGGGAGCAGCGGCGCTGGCGACGGGGCATTATGTGCGGCGCGCTGCGGGACCCAAGGGACCGGAACTCCATCGGGCCGCCGACCCGGCGCGCGACCAGAGCTACTTTCTTTTTGCCACCACGCCCGATCAGCTCGATTTCCTGCGCTTTCCCCTGGGCGGATTGCCGAAGGCCGAAACCCGGGCGCTCGCCGAACGGTTCGATCTTCCGGTTGCCGCCAAGCCCGACAGCCAGGACATTTGCTTCGTGCCGCAGGGCCGGTATGCCGATGTGGTGGAAAAGCTGCGGCCCGGCGCTGCCGATCCGGGCGATATCGTGGATCGGACCGGCCGCGTGCTGGGCCGCCATCAGGGCGTCATCCACTACACCGTCGGCCAGCGCCGCGGCATCGGCCTTGGCGGCGGCGTCAGCGGCGGCGAGGCGCTTTATGTCCTGAACGTCGAAGCCGAGGCGCGCCGCGTGGTGGTCGGCCCGAAATCGGCGCTCGCCAAGACGGCGCTGTTGCTGGGCGAGATGAATTGGCTCGGTAGCGCCGCCATGCCCGCAGGAGGCCGCGATTGCCAGGCCAAGATCCGTTCCACGAGCGATCCGGTGGCGGTGCGCGTGACGCCGTCGCGCGGGCCCGGCGCGCGGGTGGCCTTTGAAGAGCCGCAATACGGCGTTTCGCCAGGCCAGGCTTGCGTCTTCTACGACGGCGACCGAGTGCTCGGCGGTGGCTGGATCCAGCAGGAGGCACTGCCAGCCCCCCAGGCGGCGTGATCCGGCGCGATCTTGGCTTGGGCGGCCCCGGCTTGTGCGGGGCCAAGGCGCACCTATATCTAAGACGTTATACCGCCCAGCATCTGGTGCTTAGACCGGCTGTGCGGGCCAGAATTTGTAGGAAGCCCGCCTGACGGCACCCCCCACACCGGGTGCCGTTTTCGTTATCCGGATCACATGATCCTCGCGATTGAAAGTGCCCCATGACCGACGCCGTCTCGCAGCTCCGCAATATCGCAATCATCGCCCATGTCGACCACGGCAAGACGACGCTGGTCGACAAGCTGCTGCGCCAGTCGGGTACGCTTGCCGAGCACGGCGAGCTGCAGGAGCGGGTGATGGATTCCAACGATCTGGAGCGCGAGCGCGGCATTACGATCCTCTCGAAGAATACCGGGCTGACCTGGAGTAACGCGGGCGTCGACTGGCGCATCAATATCGTCGACACGCCGGGCCATGCCGATTTCGGCGGCGAGGTCGAGCGCGTGCTGTCGATGGTCGATTCGGTGCTGCTGCTGGTCGATGCGGTCGAAGGGCCAATGCCGCAGACGCGCTTCGTCACCATGAAGGCGCTGGCGCGGGGCCTGAAGCCCATTGTCGTCATCAACAAGGTCGACCGCGACGCGGCGCGCCCGGACTGGGCGATCGATCAGACCTTCGATCTTTTCGACAAGCTGGGCGCGAGCGACGAGCAGCTCGATTTTCCCGTCGTTTACGCCTCCGCGGTCGAGGGCTGGGCCACCAAGAACCTGGCCGATCGCGGCGGCGATATGACCACGCTGTTCCAGACCATCATCGATCACGTGCAGGCGCCGCAGGTCGACGCCGAGGGGCCGTTCCAGCTTCAGATCAGCGCGCTCGATTACTCGTCTTATGTCGGCGTCATCGGCATCGGCCGCGTCCAGCGCGGACGCATCGCACGCAACTCGCCGGTCACGGCGATCGGTGCCGACGGCAAGACGCGCAATGGCCGCATCCTCCAGATCCTCGGCTTCCATGGGCTCGAGCGCATCGAAGCGCCGGTGGCCGAGGCCGGCCAGATCGTAGCGCTGACCGGGCTCGACGAGCTGCATATCTCCGACACGCTGTGCGATCCCGAAGCGGTGGAGGCCTTGCCGGCGCTGATCGTCGACGAGCCCACCATCACCATGACCTTCCAGGTGAACGACTCGCCCTACGCCGGGCGCGAGGGCAAGTACGTTACCAGCCGCAATCTGCGCGACCGCCTCGCGACCGAGCTCATCCACAACGTCGCCCTGCGCGTGGAGCCCGGCGAGGATGCCAACCGCTTCAAGGTCTCAGGCCGCGGCGAGCTGCATCTTGCCATCCTGATCGAGACAATGCGGCGCGAGGGCTACGAGCTGGCGATATCGCGGCCCGAAGTGATCCTGAAGACCATCGACGGCACCATCTGCGAGCCCTGGGAGACGCTCTCGATCGATGTCGAGGAGCAGCACCAGGGCGCGGTCATGGAAAAGCTCGGCGAACGCCGCGGCACGCTGCAGGAGATGACGCCCGACGGGCAGGGCAGGGTGCGTCTCGACTACGCCATCCCCAGCCGCGGTCTCATCGGCTTTCGCCCGGAGTTCATAACCACCACGTCGGGGACGGGCTTGATGTATCACGCCTTCGAGCGCTACGCGCCGAGGGCGGCGGGCACGCTGGCCGACCGGCGCAATGGCGTGATGATCTCCATGGCGAACGGCAAGGCCGTCGCCTTCGCGCTGTTCAACCTGCAGGACCGCGGCCGGCTCTTCGCCGAGCCCAGCGACGAGATCTACGAGGGCATGGTCGTCGGCATCCACGCCCGCCACACCGACATGACCGTGAACCCGATGAAGGGCAAGCAGCTCACCAATATCCGCGCCTCCGGCACCGACGAGGCCGTGACCCTGACCCCGGCGATCCGCATCACGCTCGAATACGCGCTCGAATTCATCGACGACGACGAGCTGGTTGAGGTGACGCCGAAAACGATCCGCATCCGCAAGAAGCTCTTGAAGGAGCACGAGCGCAAGAAGGCGTCGCGGGCGGCGTAAGGGGCACCCCACTCGAACGGCCCCGCACCCACAACGTGTCGAACAATACTTTGCAAGTGTCCACGTTGCGCTAGTATCGGATAATCATCTGGACCGTCACTCGCTCGCTGGTGATACTGGCTGCCCGCAATACTATCAAGGGTAGTCACAAATGACTGACGATACCAATCTCAGCCGACTTCAAAACGCCTATCATGTTTGGCATGACACCAAAGGGGCAAGTGCGAGCACCTGGCTTGACCTTATGAGCGATGAAGTTGGTATTTTCAGCATGGGCGAGGAAGCCGCCGGATTGTCGTTCGCAAAAGACCGGCAAAACAAACACGAGGTAGTCGAATATCTCACCGGCTTACTGGCCGACTGGACCATGGTCCATTGGACGCCGGAGATCTACGTCCGTGAAGGTGACCGTATCGCCATGTTTGGGCACACGGCATGGACAAACAAGGCTACCGGCAAAACAGCCGAAACACGCATCGCGCACTTGTGGCAATTCGACGACGGCAAAATCGTAGAGTTCACTGAAGTGTTCGATTCGGCACGGGTGGTGGCGGCGTCCAACGCGTAGGCGGAAGCCGTCGGAAAGTCCATTTGCCTTTATGATCGATCAGATCACCATGTTGCATTCGCCCCAAACTCTGGTTGCCATGCGCTAGGATGAGGCCACGGAATATCAGGGAGACGTACCACTATCGGCACGGCGACGTGTTTCACCTAGTTGCAGTCACCCGGGTGTTCGCGAAAGCTGCCCCACATCCCGCACGGCTCCCTTGGCCGCACTCGTCGCCAGCGCCGCGTAGGCTTTGAGCGCGGTCGTGACCTCGCGTTTGCGGCCGGTCGGCTTCCAGGCTTCCTTGCCCTTGGCCTCCATCGCCGCGCGGCGCTTCGCCAGCTCCGCATCGTCGATGGCGAGGTGGATGCTTCGGTTCGGGATGTCGATCTCGATGGTGTCACCGTCCTCGATCAGCGCGATGGCGCCGCCCTCGGCGGCTTCGGGCGAGACATGGCCGATCGACAGCCCCGAGGTGGCGCCGGAGAAGCGCCCGTCCGTCACCAGCGCGCATTTGGTGCCGAGGCCCTGGGCCTTGAGCAGGCTCGTCGGGGTCAGCATCTCCTGCATGCCGGGGCCGCCCTTGGGGCCTTCGTAGCGGATGATGATGATCTCGCCCGGCTGGACCGTGTTTTCGATGATCGCGCGGACCGCGGCTTCCTGGCTTTCGAGCACCCGGGCGGGGCCTCTGAATACGAGAATGCTCGCATCGACGCCCGCCGTCTTCACGATGCAGCCATCCTCGGCGATGTTGCCGGTGAGCACGGCAAGCCCGCCATCCTTGCTGTAGGCGTGCTCGGCGTCGCGGATGCAGCCCTCCGCCCGGTCGAGGTCGAGCTCGTCCCAGCGCGCCGACTGGCTGAAGGCTTTCGTCGTCACCACGCCGCCGGGGCCGGCGGTGAAGAATGTGCGCACCGCCTTGGCCTCGCTGCGTTTGACGTCCCAATGGGCCAGCGCCTCGCCAAGGCTGGCGCTGTGCACGGTTGAGACGTCGCGGTTGAGGAGCCCGGCGCGGTCGAGCTCGCCCAATATGCCGAGCACGCCGCCGGCACGGTGCACGTCCTCGACGTGATAGGACGAGCTGGGCGAGACCTTGCAGAGCGAGGGCACGCGCCGGGACATACGGTCGATATCCGCCATGGTGAAATCCACCTCGGCCTCATGGGCGGCGGCAAGCAGGTGGAGCACGGTGTTGGTCGACCCGCCCATGGCGATATCGAGCGCCATCGCGTTCTCGAACGCCTCGAAGGTCGCGATGGCGCGGGGCAGCACCGCCGCCTCGCCGAGCTCGTAGTGGCGGCGGGTCAGCTCGACGCAGGAGCGCGCCGCTTCCAGGAACAGCTCCTTGCGGTCGCTATGCGTGGCGACCAGTGTGCCGTTGCCGGGCAGGGCCAGGCCCAGCGCCTCGGTCAGGCAGTTCATCGAATTGGCCGTGAACATGCCCGAACACGAGCCACAAGTAGGGCAGGCGGCCTGCTCGATCGCCAGACTGTCCTCGTCGCTCATATCGGGGTTGTTGCCGGCGATCAGCGCATCGACGGCGTCGACGGCCACGGTCTTGCCCTTGATGGTGACCTTGCCGGCCTCCATCGGCCCGCCGGAGACAAAAACGGCGGGCACGTTGAGGCGCAGCGCGGCCATCAGCATGCCGGGGGTGATCTTGTCGCAGTTGGAGATGCAGACGAGCGCGTCGGCGCAATGGGCGTTCACCATGTATTCGACGGCGTCGGCGATCAGCTCGCGGCTCGGCAGGCTGTAGAGCATGCCGCCATGGCCCATGGCGATGCCGTCATCGACAGCGATGGTGCTGAACTCGCGGCCGACGCCGCCGGCACGGGCGATCTCCTGGCAGACCATCTGGCCGAGGTCCTTGAGGTGGACGTGGCCGGGCACGAACTGGGTAAAGGAGTTGGCCACCGCGATGATCGGCTTGCCGAAGTCGTCCTCGGTCATGCCGGTGGCGCGCCACAACGAGCGCTGGGCGGCGTTGCGGCGGCCATGGGTAGTGCGGCGCGAGCGGTATTCGGGCATGGGTCCTGGCTTCTCACATGAAAGGCTCGGCTGATGGTCTTTATATGGCGCGCGGGCGCCGGCTAAGGCAAGCCAAGGTCCATATCGAGCGTGGCCTTGTACTGCGGTCTGGAACAGTCCCGATCGCTTCGGCCGCAGGCCGTCGTCTTGACAGGATTCACCCTTGTCCCTATACGGGCGGGCCACCACATGAGGGTCGCCGAAAATGCGCTCTTTGGGGTGCCGTAAGGCGGGGTAGCTCAGCTGGTTAGAGCAGCGGAATCATAATCCGCGTGTCGGGGGTTCAAGTCCCTCTCCCGCTACCAATGAAATCAAGGGGTTAGTCTTTGATGACTGACCCCTTGATTAGTTTAGGTAGCATATAGGTAGCAATAAGTCCAGTTTCGTATGGGCTTTTGCATTCAGAAAATTGAGTACGATTGGGTCCCATATTCGGCTCGACAGGCTACCCCGCCTCGAAAAACACCACCCCTAATTGGGCATCGGCAGCGGGAACCATCAACCTCACACACGCGACCCACACCACCATCCAGATTCCAACCAGACGCGTTTTAAGCGGTGCGCCAGAGTCTTTCCCCCAGTCCTTAGGGATAAGGGTCCAAAAAGCCTAACGGGGCTGGCCCCGCTGTTTTTGCGAGTCTGAGCGGGATGTCGGACGAACCGAATGTGGCTCGCTGATGCATGTCCGCTTTACCCCCGATTCTGTTGAAAAACTCGGTTGCGAATACATCGAGGCATATCTGGCGCAACGATGATTCGCTGAGAGGGGCGTTCGCGGACGATCGTTACTCGGAAGTCTTCCGTCTAA
>Ga0307378_10000513_pt1 | contig 68346 bp, 58 predicted proteins | sample UN1MG_FD_202238 | JGI IMG/M metagenome (GOLD analysis project Ga0307378, IMG submission 202238) | Soil microbial communities from Risofladan, Vaasa, Finland - UN-1 | ecosystem: Environmental > Terrestrial > Soil > Coastal area > Acid sulfate soil | place: Finland: Risofladan, Vaasa | collected... | reverse complement strand
ATTATGCAGTATATAGAGCTTCAGGGCAAAGAGCCTGAGGACGGAGATTTCCGTATAGATGGCGGACTTTAGTGGGCTTACAGCCCAGCCATAAAGCTACCGCCTTCAGGCGGTAGTAGTTTACTTTCTAACGGGGGTAAATCCTCTCCGCTTGCTCATGATGGTACTCTGTTCTTTTGTTAAAAAAAAACAAGTTTTCAAGAAGCGCTAACCAGTAAGAAAGGCCAGCCCCGAAAGACTGGCCTTTTTTGTTTAAGGGCTATTCTCTCAGTAGTCTCTGTAGTTTCTGAGCCAGACCGGCCAGTCGCCCGGCATGACACCGCCGGCTTTCGTCCACGGACCGCTTGTGACATATGCACGATGCCATTTCAAGGTCCACAACTCTTTGAGCCCGGTATTTCTGATGGACCAGTCCATAAAGAGTATGTTAACAAAACCGTTGTGCCGGTCGATGCAGAAATGATTCATTTCCCCGGAAGTGCCCTGGTCGCCTATCCCGAACCCGTCCATAACCGGCATCGGCTCGTCGGTGTGGCGAGGCCAGGCATCATACCATGTGGAATCGCCGAACACCGGTATTTTATTTGTACTAACCGGTCTGCCTTCGGTCTTCCTGGTATCAGGTATTATAGTTGTATTGTTCTGGACATTCCTCCAGAACCATTCCACCAAACGAGCGCCACGGTCTTGAGTCACGGAGTTTGTCCAGGAATTGATGCCATAGCTGAAAACGTAATCGTCGAGATAGGCGGCCTTGTAGGTGCCCCAATCGGAAGCGTTTTGCATGAGTCTTGTGGCCGTCGGGCACAGGAGCATCTTCGCATCATCCTTGTAGTACGACTGCAGCGCAGTCATCCACAGCCCCCCACTCACGTCCCTGTTATTGAAGTAGCCGTCATGGTCATCTGTATATAACTTGAACATAAGGCCCCATTGTTTCAGCCTCGCCTGGCATGAAACCGATTGTGCCTGTTTCTTCACGCGACCCAGTGCGGGCATCAATATCGCCATCAATAGCGCAATAATAGCGATCACCACCAAAAGTTCTATCAAGGTAAACCCTCTTCGGTTTCTCATGATACTCCCATTTCTGTTAAAAAATAAGTTTTTCGGAAAGCACCAACCAGCAAGAAAAGCCAGCCCCGAAGCACCGGCCTTTTTTCCCGTACAACAGTCGATTTCTCGATTAGGGGGGGCTATCAAACTCTTTAAATTTTGCCATCCAGCCGCTTCCATAGCTCCAGTCCACAGGATTAGTGATTGCGTAGTGTGTTTTGTACTGCCGATGCCACTTCAGCAGCCACAACTGCTTAAGCCCCACCTTCTTAACTGTGAAATCCAAAAAAACGCAGTTTGTATACCCCTCGTGGCGGTTGATGCAAAAACGCCCCATACTACTGGATGTATTAAAAGGCTCATCTTCATATTCACGAGGTGTGTCGGTTTCCCGCGGCCAGGCATCAATCCAATCACTATCCAAAAGCAAAGGTACACGATTTGCGCCTTTAACATTATCCTTCTTCCAGTAGATATCATCGTCCGGACTTGGACTACTCAAAACGAAGCCATTTATCCCATAGCTGCCGTAATGACCTCCTCTAACCCACTGGTCATCGTCACCGCCAGGCCGAATGCCCCAGCCAACAAACGGGCACCTGGCATTCGTACGCCGGCCATTCTCATCGTACTGGGATTTTGATTTCGGGGCCGTTGGGCAGCAGCGCAGGTCAGCGTCCCTGTAGTACGGCTCCCACGCCGATGCCCAATGGGTACGATGTGTTTTTGTCGCACCAGGTGATGGAGGCCAATTACCGTATTGGAAATAGCCGTCGTTATCGTTCGTGTACATTGCAGCGGCAGAGCCCATCTGTTTCAGGTTGGACTGGCACATAACGGTCTTTGCCTGTTTTTTTACCTTTGTCAGTGCAGGCATCAATATCGCCATCAACAACGCAATAATGGCTATCACTACCAAAAGTTCTATCAAGGTAAACCCTCTTTGGCTCCTCATGATAATAATCCTTCTGCCTGCTGTGAAAAAAATAAGCTTTTCAAAAATCATAACTGCTGCTCTGGCATTCTACCATATAATCGGCCGCGATTCAAGCGATAGATGGGCATTATTTCTGCTGCAATAGTTATTATTTCGTTTTCTTTTGCAGCATCCTGGCCAGCAGTTTTATTAATTCTTCGGAGTTTACTTGTTGTTCATGGCCATCAACGAACGTTACCTCATACTTACCATCGGCAAGCCTGCGCTGCATCAGCACTGCACCGCTGTCCTTTGGGTTGAGCCAGTCGCCGTACCATACGACGTCTTCGCCCCGCTGAAGCAAATGCTCGTATTTTGACCTGATGGTTGATATGTCGCTTGTATCAGCAGCCCCCAAATATTTTATCAATAGCATGCTGTCCTGAAGTACATTTCCGCCTGTCGAGTCCCTGTCTCCAAGGAAGGTAGCACACAAAACTATTGTTATGATTATCGCTGCCGCCGCAGCAAGTTTATTTATTCTCAGGTCAATTATAATGTTGATGGTATCCATCCCTACCCTGTGGGGTGAAAGTCTGTGTGGGATTTGGCGTTTTATGTCCTCGCCAAGACCGTGGGGAACCGGTTCTGTCATCGCATCCGGTAATTTATTCAATAGCTCTTTTAGTTCTTCTTTTCCCATTGCGGCTTTCTTTTTACCTGGGAGCCCGTTTAAGTAACCTGCTTCCTCAAAGCAGTTAATGCTCTACTGAGCCTGCTTTTGAAGGTTCCTTCTCTAACGCCTGCTGCATCGGCGGATTCGGCGATAGTCAACTGCTGTATGTAATGTAAAACAACCGTTTGCCTCAATTTTATGGGCAGCCTTGCAACAGCATTTTTCAACTGCTCCAACTGTTCGTTACGCACAATTACATCGGACTGGTCATTAGTATTGTCAGGAACATCAAATCCTTCAAGGTCGGCCGTTTTCCTGCCCTTGTGCTTACGCCAGTAGAGTTTTGAAACATTGCCTGCAATACGATACAGCCAGCCATTTAGGGCTTTGCCGTCTCTCAACTGGCCAATATGGTGCCAGGCGTTGAAAAAGCTCTCCTGCGTCAGGTCTTCGCTGACCTGGCGGTCATGGCCGAGCCTTCTCATAAACAAATAAATCTGTTTGTAATATATGTCAACAAGCTCGGTAGCAGCGGCATGTTCACCGGCCCTTAATCGCCGAGCAAGCGAATCTCGCGTTTGCTCCGAGTTCTCCTTCAACTTGTTGAGTTCCCGCAGTTTATTTAAAGGATGCGCCGGATCAAAATCCTGTTCTGCTAAATTTGCCTTTTTTACCGTCATTTTTAACTCTTTTTTTACTTAAAAAAGCAGTGTACCTTAAATCTGCTTTTTCTGCAATAATATTGAGCCTTGTGTAAATTGTTAACCTGGAGGGTTATGCTATAATTGTCCTGGGTACATTTGCAGTGCATCGAATACTGTGTGAAAAGTGCAATTATGACGTCTTTGCCGGCTAATATCGGTTCGTTTAGTAAGCCTGTTCAGCAGTTGTGGGAGAATATGAATCCCTGTACTCTCTGTCCTCGCAGGTGCAAAGTCTATCGCAGCAAGGGTGAAACCGGCTTTTGTGGAATCGCTTGTTTGCCCATCGTCAGTTCTGTGGGGCCCCATTTCGGCGAGGAAAGTGTGCTTGTCGGCAGTGGGGGGTCGGGGACTATATTTTTTGCCGGCTGTAATTTAGGTTGCGTTTTCTGCCAGAACTTCGATATCAGCCATCACCGGCACGGCCGGGAAATTACGATTGAGCGGTTGGCTCAATCTATGCTCGAATTGCAAAGTTATGGGTGCAGCAATATTAATTTCGTTACTCCTACCCACATTATTCCGGCTATCACTGCTGCCATTGAATTGGCCAGGAAGGGCGGCCTGACGTTACCAACAGTTTATAATACAGGCGGTTATGATTCGGTTGAGACGCTCAAGCTGCTTGAAGGATTTGTGGATATTTATATGCCGGATATGAAGTATTCTGACTCTGAGGTTGCCGAGGAGCTTTCTGCTGCGCCGGATTATCCGGAGGTAAATTTCGCTGCTGTCAAAGAGATGCATCGTCAGGTGGGCGACCTTCAGGTGAAAAACGGCTTAGCTACACGCGGGCTTTTGGTCAGACATCTGGTTTTGCCGGAGGACTTAGCCGGCAGCTTTGAGGTTATAGACTTTTTAGCAGGGCAGATTAGCACTTCGACGACCATTAATGTTATGGACCAGTACCGACCCTGTTATAAAGCCGCCTCACATCCCAAAATAAACCGCAGGCCTACCTTCGAGGAAATCGAATCCCTCCGACAATATGCAATTGAAAAGGGCCTAAATGTACTTTTGTAATTCGTGACGGGTGGCACACTTAAACTTCGTTTGGGAGTGTTCTTACTGAAATTGCTGTTTCAATTGTTTTGCGTTTTTGATGGCGTGGGCGTGGGCATCGTTGTTGAAATATGCGTAGATGCTGTGAGCTTGGTTGGTTTGTTCTTTGAGCCATTTGGCCCAGTTATGCAATGCGGATTTCGAGTAGCTGCCGGAATATCTGCCGGTTGTGCCGTGGAAGCGAATGTAGATTATATCGGCTGTGACTATGCGGGGTGATTCTTTGCCGGGCATATCGTGGATGCAAAAGCCAACTTTCAATTTTTTGAGTAAGTCGAAGGTATCTTCCGAATACCAGCTTTCATGTCGGAATTCAAAGACGGCACTTCGCTTCTTTGGAAGGAGTTTTATAAAACTTCCGAGCAGGTCGAGGTCCTGGTGCAGACTTGGGGGGAGTTGATATAAAACAGGGCCGAGGTTTCTTTTCAAGATGTCGATTCTTTCGAAGAATCGCTGCAGCGGGTCCGAGGTATCCTTCAGTCTCTTGATATGGGTTATATATCGGTTGGCCTTTACGGCGTAGAGAAAGCCTTTGGGGGCGAGCTTGTGCCATCTTTGTAGAGACTGCTCCTTTGGCAGGTGGTAGAAGGTGTTGTTGATTTCGACGGTGTCGAAATGCTGTGCGTAGTGCTCGAACCATTTGTTCTTGGGCAGCTCAGCGGGATAGAACAGTTCCCTCCAATGGTCATAATACCATCCCGAGGTGCCTATTCGAATATCGCAGTCCGCTTTGCTCATAGAGGATATTTTAACATTTTGAATGGTTTTGAAAATGGTTATAATTTGTTATAGTCGGCATATAAAAGGATGGAAAAGTATGGATTTTGGTCCGCAACAAATCGGTAAGTGGTTAATAGCGGCAGGGGGGATTATAGTACTGCTTGGTGTGCTTGTGATGGTACTTGGGCGAGTCGGTTTGTTTAAGCTGCCCGGCGATTTGCAATTCGGCTCTAAAAACTGGCGGATTTATTTTCCGATAGCAAGCTGCATAATAATCTCGATTGTCCTGACAATTATCCTGTGGCTTATCAGTTATTTCCGTCGTTGAAGTGGAGTATTATAGTGCCGCCGGGTGTACTTTTAAGGTTGCTCGGGCGGCTCGACATTTTCCTGCTGTTCCTCGGTAGCTCCTTGTTGCTGGGCGATTATCTCCTGCAGCTGCTCGATGGTTACTTGTTGTTCTGCAATAGTCTTTTCCTGGTTCTCGATAACCAGCTCAAGCTCCTTAATGTCTTTTTGTAGTATCGCCACACTTTGGGCTTGCTCATTTAACTGAGCAGTCAGGTTTTTGATTTTTTCCTGAGCTTTTTCTGTTTCGGCCATTGCAATGTCTCTCTCTCCGACAAGCGGCTCGGCCTGCTCTTGAAGCTCATTGTGGGTTTCCTTAGCTGCTTCCAGCTCCTCCTTTAGATAGGCTATTTCGCTTTTGGCCCTGGTTAAGTCAGCCATGACTTTGGCCAGCGACGTTCTGGTCTCCGCAGCTTCTGCGAGTGCTTTTTTCTTCTCCTGCTCATCCTTACAACCCATAAGAACCAGCGAACAAGCCAACACAGTCAGAAATCTAACCAGCCGCGACGAGCCAGCGGCTCGGCAGGGTGTCAGTATCCTTCTCGTCATATCTTATTCCTTTCTCTTTCCTGAAAATGATTATTCAAAAATCTTACTCCATTTTCTTTCCCATCTGCCTTCCCAGCCCCGCACGTGATATACATAGCTGATTATTAAAGGCAAAACGGAGGTGGCCTCTGCATAAACCATCTGTTCGTAAACAGTGTCGACCTTGCCCCATGAGGACGCTTCCTTCAGAGTAGAACTTGAACAGGCTCCATCTCTGACGTCAGCGACTGAAATCTGCACAGCGTATTTGTGCATGTTTGAAGGTTTTCCCAGGATTTCGGCACAGACGACAGTATCCTGTGCGAAATTCTTTGGCACCCCGCCTCCAATCATAAATAGCCCTGAAACAGGGGATTTTATTTTAATCTCCGTCAGCTCCCTAAAGTCCTTTACCGAATCAATAGAAATATGGCTTTGGTCGTTTTCGGTCTGATGCATTACCAAGCCGAAACCCGCACTCGAATCTGAAAAAGCCGGGCAAAAAATTGGTACATCATTTTCATATGCTGCCTGCACTAAAGAATCCGGTTTTTCTGCATTATTAATGAGATACTTTCCCATCTCTTCGATAAATTCCCTTGAAGAATAAGGTCCTGGAGTGAGTGAATCGGCTATTTCCTTTATAGTGTTGTCGCAAACCTGCAACTGCTCTTCATCAATGAAAGTGTCATAGATTCTGTCGATATAGAGCCCTCTTAACTTTCTGTCATCAACAAATGGGCTGCCTTTATAATGTTTAAAACCTAAGGCCTCGAAAAAATCCATATCAACGATGGAAGCCCCTGTAGCCACTATCACATCAACCATATTGTGCCTGACCATATCGGTATAAATCTGCTTGCACCCTGCGGCGATGGTACTGCCTGCTATACATAAAATAATTGTGCATTCGTCATCTTTTATCATTTGATTAAGAATATCCGCTGCTCTTGCTGTGTCTCTTGCTGTAAAAGACATATCTTTCATAGCTTCGATTATTTCTGTCGAATCAAAAGATTTTATATCGATATGCTTTACAGGGTTTTTTAGGAAATCGTTTTTTTCCATTTCAGCCTCCGAATTTGTAGCTCAGCAATTTATAGATGAGCTTTGCGGCCATAAAGTCAGGAGCTTTATTTCTGTCATCCGGACACAGCTCCACAACGTCAAAACCCACGACATTTTTTTTATTGGAAACTGCTTTTAGTAACGCCAAGACATCATACCACAGCAATCCCCCCGGCTCAGGTGTGCCGGTGGAAGGCATTATAGACGGGTCAAAGACATCCAGGTCTATCGTTATATAAACATTATCTGAAAGTATGGAGACGACCTTTTTAATCCAATCCGTGTTGTTATAGATGTCTTCTGCAAAAAACGTGCGGGTCTTGTCCATAGATTCTTTTTCGGGGGAATCCATACTTCTGATACCTACCTGAACGATTAGGCAGGACTCTTTAATTCTGGCCATAACACAGGCGTGGTTATATATTGAACCGTTATATTCTTCTCTTAAATCCGCGTGAGCATCTAATTGTAAAACAGTAAGATTCGCGTAGTGTTCTGCATGAGCCTTGATAGAACCAATACTGACCGAGTGTTCTCCGCCTATAACGACTATAAATTTGTTTTTTTCGAGATAATACTGAACGGTTCCATTGACCGCATTAATCATCTCTTTGGTGGTAATCTCTCTGGTTATGGTATCTTCTGTATATATACCTTTTCTATAAACTTCTGAATCGGTCTCTATATCATATAGCTCCATATTAGCCGATGCTTCTATTATTGCCGTAGGGCCTTTGTCAGCACCTTTGATCCATGTGCTTGTTCCATCGTAGGCAACAGGAATGATGACTATCCCGGCATTTTCGGGGTCAGCATATTCTTCGGGCAAGTACCCGAAATTGATTACTTCTTTCATGACATATAAATCCCATCAACATATTCAATCAAACAAAAACATTGCTATCGCTACCGTCGTTGTCCACAGACCCTCCCGGCCTTTGGCGGTTTGTGTGAGATTGGTGGTTTTAATAAACAATCCGCTTGATTTATAAGCCTGCTCCTTTTCCGACCAGGCTTTGTCAGGGTCAAGTTCCATCCCCAACGTTGTCCCTAACATACCAGCTGCCAAATCTTCAGCCATATCTCCCGCCTGCTGGCTATTCATGCCGTGGCCGTGTACCTCGCTCAGATATCCCCATTGGGTGTTGTCTTTAGGAATGGCAACTCCTATTGAGGAGGCAACCAGCCTTCCATGTTCACTCGTGTCGGCTCTGGCTATGACACAATAGCATATTTGGCCCGGAATCAGTTTTTTCAGCCCATTTTCCCGGCTGATAATTTTGCATTTCGGCGGCAAAATCGACGAGACCTGTACCAGGTTTTGTTGAGCTACACCTGCCGTTTGCAGTGCCTGTTCGAAAGATTTCAGTTGATACTTATGCCGGCCAACTCCTTTAGTTAAAAACACTCTGGTGGGAACAAGGTTATCCATTTGGCGCTCCTGTATCTTAATTTCATTTCTTCGGTAAATCTGACCGATGGACTATTACGGTCTTAAGTCCTGTTTGCACCAGGGACAGTAGTTCCAAAAATCGGAATCTATGGACCAATCGCACCGACCGCAGATTTCGGGGAAAGGCCGAGTCTGCCAAGGTTTTTGCACTTTGCGATGACACCATGGACAATAACGCATAAAACGCATAAGTTTGCCATTGCAGTGTTCGCATCGGGCGTGATAACGAGCCCCGGTTGAGTTAATAGAAATTGGCGAATCGAATCCTGGTCCATAGCACCATGGGCAAAATTTCCATTCCGGAAAGACCCCTTTATGGCAGTGTGGACAAATATGGCTGAATTGGCTGCGGGTATCAAAGCGATTTTTTTTACTTCCACACCATGGACAAATCTGCATTCTTTCGGCTATTGGTTCATCACACTCGACACATCTGAATATAACGGGGAAAATCCTGCCGTATCGCCTAAGGAAAACCTCGCGTCGAACTTTACGCCAGTCATTTTCTTTTTTCTCTACCGTTCTTATAATTTCCTGGTAGGTTTCAGGTATTGACTCATGCATGGCCATGAGCATTTTTCCGGCATTTGTAAAGCGTTTTTGTGGGTGAACCGACAGGGATTTTCTAATAAATTTTACAAATGCCAAATTGGTTCTTTCCCTTAGACGCTGATAACCGCGGGGTGGCCAGTCGAAGGGCCAACGGGGCAATATTCCTGTAATATATTCATAGAGGATCAGGCCGACGGCAAAACAGTCGCTACGATAGGTAGGATAGCCATAAGCCTGTTCGGGAGCGACATATCCGGGGGTACCAAAATCGTCAACCGTTTTCATGCGTCCTTTTATCTTCAGGGATATTCCAAAATCTCCAAGTTTGGCCCGCTTGTCCGGAAATAGAAATATGTTGCTTGGGGTAACATCACAGTGCACTATTCGATTTTGGTGCGCGTAGGCCAGACCTTCGAGTACTTGAGCAATAATTGACATAATTCTTCTGACAGACATCGGCCTGGAACAATCGGCTAAAGTACCTGCGGATAATTCTGTAGCAAGTACTGCGTGACCGTCAATAATGTCAGCATTTTTAACTGAGAGTATATTGGGATGACGCAACTTGGAAACTGCACGGACTTCGCGTAATAAAGTCTCATTATCACGCCTGCCAGTTATATCTGCCAGAGGTATTTTTAAGGCGACCCAGATATCTTCTACGCGGTCTCTTGCCTCCCAGATTTCACAGATTCCACCTGTACCGAGACACTTTTTCAGTCGGTATTTACCAAGGCGGTTGCCTCTTTTAAGATGCAGCTCGGAGCTATCTGAATTTAATGTTCTACTTGTATTCATCCAGCCGATTATTTCTTTCCAAACTACGGTTTAATCGTGCTGAATAAAAATAGTATTTTTTTTTGCAAAAGTCAAATTTTTTCTTGAACATTTGGTCAGTTTTGACTAAATAGTCAAAATTGTGGTGACCAAAGCAAAAAAAACCAAAAAAAACAGGTCGCAGGAAAGGGCCGGAAGAACCCGGAAGAAGCTGAAAAAAGCAGCTCTGGATGTTTTTAGCGAAAAGAGCATCGACGCTGCAACGGTCGAAGAAATTACCGAAAAGGCCAACGTCGGCAAAGGAACTCTTTACCAGCACTTTGAGGATAAAGAAGAAATTGTCGTTACACTGGTAGATGAAGCGGTCGAACATCTGATAGAACGTATCCGGTCATATGAAAGTCCACCTGAGACCCTGGAAGATATGTTAGAGCATTTGTTGAATGCCCACTATGAGTTTTCGGTTTGTGCAAAAGAGGAATTTATGTTGCTCTTCCAGGGAAAGTTATTACTAAGGCTCGAGTCCGACACCCTTGACGAGCTTGAGGAACCATATTTACGGTATTTAGGAGAGATCGAGAATCAGGTTTCATCTTACCTTTCCCCGAGGATAGAGCCTTTGAAAATTCGGCGGCTGGCCTGTGCAGTAGCGGGGTTTGTTTTTGGTTTTTTCTCATTCGCTATGATTGGCATGACTTCCGATGGAATCGAAACAAGTGTTAATCCACTTAGGCGAGTTTTTGTAAGGAGCTTATGTACATTTCTTGGACGCTGAAGCAAGCTTATAGAAGCTTTCTTTGGGGTTGCACGTTTTTGTAGAAATAAGAACGACTTTTAATTTTGGAATTCGTATGACAAAGAAAAAAGGCAATGACGGCATGCTAACTGCTGCAGAAATAAGAAAATTCAAGGCCTTATTGCTGGAGAAGTTAAAGGAAATATTAGATAACGTGGTTTTTATGGAAGAAGAGACGCTTCGAAGGCCCAGAACCGACTTATCAAATATGCCAATTCATATGGCTGACGTGGGAACGGATAACTATGAGATGGAAAATATTTTAGGACTAATGGATAGTGAAAGAAAGCTTCTTGCCGAAATTGAAGATGCGCTTGCTCGCATCGAGAACGGCACATACGGAATTTGTGAAGGCAACAATGAGCCGATTCCAAGGGAGCGGCTAAGGGCAATTCCATGGGCTCGATATTGTGTTACTTGTGCCAGTTTGTTTGAGAAAGGTATTTCTGTCAGAGAAGATTTTTTTGAAGAAACAGATTATGGCGACGAGATTGTAGAGGACTAATATGATGATTCCGACAATTATACCGGCGAGTAAAACAACGACGAACCATGAAAAGATGTTACGAAAAGCGAAGAACCATTGTTTTTTTATTGGGTTAAACGATAGTGGTGCGGAATTATGTAAAGCTAATACTGTCTATGGTATTGCGGCTATTCATTATGTTCAAAATCAACTTGATATAACTCCAAATGCCACTTTTATTTCCACCCCGGACATGACCATCACCAGAAATGTGAGTCGGTGGGGGAGCGGATTTGGCTATGGAGGAAAGATAAGCTGGGGAGGGGGAGACGATGACCTTATCATTCTCGATGTGAAACCCAATGCATGTGGAATGCTGGTAGGAGGCCTGGAAGAGCTGCCCGATATTGAGAGTTTAATTAAAAGAGTACATGAATTGGAGAAAAGCACAGTAGAGATAGACGGAGTTAAGGTGATTTGGGACTTTTACAAAAGCAATCATTTTATAGATTTGTTTCGAGTAAAACCTGTTGTAAAACTGGACAAAATTCTACCTCCGTATGCTTTTGTCATGCACGGAGCCGCCGACGAGTTAAGGGGGGATAATGAATCAGGCTTTGGAATATATTATGATAAAAGTAAACAACTGCGTGAGATGACAGAAGACATTAACACACCTTTTGGGGAGTTTCATATTCTTAAAGGTAGTAATGCTAAAAAGTATTTTGAACAGTATCTCCGTGCAGAGAATCACTCAAAGCAAAAAAGGAAAATAGCCGCAGAATTCTTGTTTGGAAAATTCATAGAAATTTCTAATGAGACTCATCAGGGGCTTATAAATATGAATGAAATAGCGTTGGGTTGTCATTATTTAAGTAATCAGGCTACTCTTTTCCCGCTTACTTTGAGAGCAGATTTACCCGCGTACCTGGTTAAAGGTAATCCCAATCTTAGCCCTGAAAGTATAGAATTGTTAGGTTTTGAAAAAAGAGCGAAAAATCTTGGCCTTTATGAGAGGCTCTTGAATGCCGACATTATCCCACATGGTGGAGGATATGTTTTGCCGGATATTTTAACCGTAAATAAAGTAACGCAAGTTGATGGAAAGAGATACTTTGAAGTTGAGATGCAGAATGATAGGGGCAAAAAAATTATACGTGAAGTGCGGGAGTTGCCTTTTGAATACAGGGGGCGAAAAGTCGTGTTGCGTACTTTGGAAATTGGGTCGATAGAGATTGTTGCCAAGTTGACCCCGGAATATGTTCTAAAAATATAATAAGGAAGTGAATGATTGAAAGCCTGCAGGATTTATTCGCTCTGCAATGACAAATTTTTACGCTTTTAAATTTTGCAGTTGAAAGGACATTTTAAGTAAATAAAATTCCTAAAAAAAGCGGGATTGATGGTTACGAACCCGCTTATCAACAATCACTTTTTAATTTCACGGAGGTTTTAAAATGGCAAAAAGGAAAGCCACAAAGAAAAAGGCGACCAAGAAGAAACCAGCAAAGAAGAAAAAGTAAAAATGTGATAATTTAAGATTATCATAAAGCCATCAGTGTCAGCACATTGATGGCTTTTTTATTTTTCGGATTAAGCTGTATACCATTTTCGAGCATCCTGACAGTTATTCTGTGGCTTGTTAATTATTTCCATCGTTGAAATTTGGATTGTTCGTTATGCCATAGAGAGAAATTATCATTTCGATTTTATTCATGCCGGGATATAATCAACCCCGTTAGAAATTTGGTGAGCAAATCCAAACCGATAAAAAAGGACAATTTCTAACAGGGTAAACCTTATGAAAAACGCTATTCTGAGCGAGCTTTTTGATGAAATGGCCGATGTAATGGAGATACTCGGCGAGGACCGTTTCCGCATCAACAGCTATCGAAAGGTCGGTCGGGTTATTGGTGATATGCCGACCGACGTCGAGACCCTGCTGGCATCAGGCCAATTAGCAAAGATACCCGGCATAGGAAAATCAAGTCTTGCCAAAATCGAAGAATTTGTGAAGACCGGCACGATAACCGCCCACCAGGAATTGCTTAAAAAAATTCCGCCAACGCTATTGGAATTGCTCACTGTGCCGGGCATGGGGCCGAAAGGCGTCAAGGCGGTTTACGAAAAACTAAATGTAACAAGCATCGCTCAACTTAAAGGTGCAATTAAGAACGGCTCTCTTGCTACACTGCCCGGCTTTGGTGATAAGAAGGCTGCTGTAATCACAAGGGGGATCGAGTTTCTCGAAAAGTCCACAGGCCGAATACGTCTCGACCAGGCCTTAGAGGCGGCGGAGATGGTTACTTATTTACTCCGGGAGCTGTCGGGTACTCAAAGAATCCAGGCCGCCAGCTCGCTGCGACGTCGAGCGGAGACCATCGGGGATGTTGATATACTCGTCGCTTCCGGTAAGAGTAAGAAGGCCTCTGAGCGGATTGTAGAGGGATTTACCAGTGCAGGATTCGTTGAGGAGGTCCTTGCAGCAGGGCCGACAAAAGGCTCAGCGATTATCCAAACCGAGACCACTCCTGTTCAAGTTGACGTGCGTGTGGTGCCTAAGGAGAGTTTCGGCGCTGCAGCACAATACTTCGCCGGCTCAAAAGAGCATAACGTGCGGTTAAGAGAAATCGCCATAAAGGCTAAGCTGAAGCTTAATGAATACGGTTTGTTCAAGGCAGATAAGATGATTGCGGGGCCGGTCGAAGAAGAAATTTATCAGAAGCTCGGGCTCGATTATATTGAGCCGCTGCTGCGCGAGGACCGAGGTGAGGTTGAGGCGGCAAAAACTAATTCTCTGCCTGAATTGATTGAGATTGGTGATATCAAAGGCGACTTCCATGTTCATACAATCGCATCCGACGGCGATTGCGATATATCTGAAATTGCCCGGGCTGCGAAAGAGATTGGTTATAAATATATTTGTATTACGGACCACTCGCGGTCGTCGGCGATTGCCAACGGGCTGTCGGCCGAACGATTGGCTCAGCAAATTAAGGAAATCCGCAAGCTCAACGAAAAGCTACAAGGCATAACCATCTTAGCGGGAACAGAGGTTGATATCCTTGCCAATGGGTCATTGGATTTTGATGATAAATTGCTCGCTGAGCTGGATTTTGTAATAGCTTCGATTCATTCGGGCATGGCCAGTCCGCGAGAGAAGGTAACAACCCGGACGTTGAAGGCGATGGATAATACTTATGTCAATTGTATCGGTCATCCGACGGGCAGGCTCATCGGCCAGCGAGAGGCGATGGACCTTGACATTGCCGCTGTCATCAAGCATGCTTCTCAGACAAACACTGCATTAGAGGTTAATGCGAATCCGTGGCGTCTGGATTTAAAGGACATCCATTGCAGGATGGCAATCGAGTCCGGGGTCAAGCTGGTAATAGGGACCGATGCGCACAGCGTTGCCGGTTTAGGCCTGATGGGCTTTGGGGTGGCAACCGTTGCACGGGGCTGGGCGACGAAAGACAATGTGCTCAATACCCTTTCAGCTGCTAAAATAAAAAGCTGGGTCAAAAGCAAAAGACCGTAAGAAGTGAAAATCACAAAGCACGGAGCACGAATTGGTAACAGGTAAGTGGTGAATAGCGAGTGGTGAGTATTCAACTCACTAATTAACCACTCACCAATTAGCCATTGTGGTTATGTCGTCCAAATCTGCCAAAATTCTGTTAACTGGTTTGCCAGGATGCGGTAAAACTACTGCCGTGATGAAGATTATAGATACTCTTGGTTGTGAAAAAGTTGCGGGTTTTTATACAGAGGAGATACGCCGGGGTGATACGCGTAAAGGATTTCGCTGGAAGCGCCTCGATGGTGCCGCTGGGATACTTGCTCACATTGACATTAAGGGGCGTTATAAGGTGGGCAAATATGGTGTGGATGTTGCGGGCTTTGAGGAAGCTGTTGTGCCGGTTCTGGATGACGAGCGAACGGAGGCTGAGTTATTTGTTATTGATGAGATTGGGAAGATGGAATGCTTCTCGGAGAAGTTTGTCGCTGCGGTGCGCCGACTCTTTGCATCCGAGAAGCCGGTATTAGCCACCGTGGCGCAGAAAGGGGCCGGCCTTATTTCTGAGGTGAAGAAATACCCCAATACCAAAGTATTTAATCTGACTCGTTCTGATCGTGATAAAACTGTAGCTGAAATCTCAAGAATGCTGTCTTTTTTGAGAGAGCCTTCGTGATAGACGGTAAAGAGGCCAATTAAAGTGACGCTGGAGCAGAAACTATTTCAAGCCGGCGGGGAATAATATGGAGACGGTTTTTATCGATGGCAGCACAGGCGAGGGGGGAGGGCAGATACTGCGAACGAGCCTGACGTTGGCCTGTGTAGCCGGCAAGAGTCTGCATATCGAAAATATCCGTGCCGCCCGCCGGAATCCCGGTCTGGCCAGGCAGCATTTAAGCTGTGTTCAGGCCGCCTGTCAAATCAGCAACGGCCAATGCCGGGGGGCTGCCTTAGGGTCTGGGGTATTGGATTTTCAGCCGGGACCTGTCCAGGGGGGCAATTTTTCTTTTGATATTGGCTCGGCAGGCTCTGCATCTTTGGTTATTCAGACCGTCTTGCCCGCTTTGTTTTTAGCCGATGGGCCTTCGACGGTTATCGTTACCGGTGGGACGCATAATCCGATGGCCCCGCCGTTTGATTTTCTTCGCGAGACGTTCCTGCCCGCTATCGCTAATGCCGGTTTTGAGGGTGATTGCAAATTGATAAAGCACGGCTTTTATCCGGCTGGAGGCGGGAAGATAACTTTTGATGTTAAGCCGTGGGAAAAAGGCAAGGGGCGAATAATCGATCTTTGCGGGCTGAGCGGCCCCGCCGAAGGCGGGTTTGATATAGTCCAGGGCTTCGCCCTGGCACAAATTTATGCCCGGATATATATTGCTAAGCTGCCTTCTCATATCGCGCAGCGACAGCAGAAACTATTGCTTCAGAGCGGACTGAATATTCAGGACGTTGAGCATATCGAGGTAACGGATTCTGATGGGCCGGGCAATTGTGTGATGATTCGGCTTTGCATTGGCGGAAGAACAACGGTTTTCACGGCATTTGGGATGCGAGGTAAGCCGTCTCAGGAGGTGGTTGGCGAGGTCGTCAAGCTGGCTAAGGATTTCCTGGCGAGCGGTGCTGCCGTTGACCGTTTCCTGGCCGACCAGCTTTTAATTTATATGGCGATGAGTTCCCATTTTGTGAAAGACAACAAAATGGGGGCCCGCTCAAAGACCGGCTGCTATACGACCAATGAGCTATCCAGTCACCTTCAGACAAATTTGGAGATAATAAAGAAATTTTTGCCGGTTGATTTCGTTGCGGAAGAGCAAAAGAAGGTCTATAAAATTTCCTGCCAATCCCATTAGAGATATAAAGGAAAAGGCCTCTTATGGGGAAAGCCTGCCTTACAACCACGTTGCTTATTAGTCGAATAGGTAGTAACGAGGATCGAGAATCGATTCACTCTTTCGCCTCGTACTTGGATTCGTTATTGTACCCTACATCGCCACCAGCGGCCTTGAGAAGCTCTATAATGTCCGTGTAGCCTCCGGCACGTGCGTAATCACGTGGAGTTCTTCCTCCTTTGGTTTTTGCATTGACATCGGCCCCACTGGCAATTAGAACTTTGATTACCTCTATGCATCCATCCCTGGCTGCGGAGTGCAATGGCGTCCAGTTGGAAGTACTCTTTGCGTTGACATCTGCACCTTTAGCAATCAGCACTTCCGCAACGCGTTTTCCTCCGTTTGCAGCTGCAATGTGCAGGGGTGTACGGCCGCGATTGTCCTTTGCATTGACGTCAACCCCTTTGTCCACAAGTAGTTCCGCTACATCCTTTCTGCCGAATAATGCCGCCTCATGAAGAAGCGTATGGCCATAATCTTTCTTTGCATTGACGTTGGCACCGTTTTGAATAAGCAATTCAGCCATTTCTTTATGGCTGGCCTGCGTCGCGGACCAAAGTTGTTCTGTATTGACATCGACGCCATTGGTTATTAGTAGTTTTGCCACGTCCGTGTGGCCTGCTTGGGCTGCAGCGTCAAGTTGGCTGGTATCGACTTCAGCACCGTTAGCAATAAGCAGATCGACAAGATTCTTGTGACCCTCTCGGGCCGCCGTGTAAAGCGGAGTGGAGCCGGCACGATAGTGGTCACCACTCCAGCCTCGTTGTCTCGCTACGAAATCATTTGTGGTCTTTATATCAACATTTGCCCCTCTGGCAATAAGGAATTCTGCAATATCTATGTGGCCATTAAGGGCGATGTAGTGCATCGGCGTCCAACCGGATGTTGTCTTCGAATTGATATCATCGCCTCTGGCAATCAGCAGTTCAATAATACCTTTATGACCTTTCTCAGACGCTATATGCAATGGTTTCTGACCACGGGAGTCTTTTGCATTTATGTCGGTGCCATTTGTAATCAGAAGCTCCGCCAGATCTGTGTGGCCCCTAATGATCGCGCAATGTAGAGGGGTCCCGAACATGCATATCACGTTAAGATCGGCGCCATTTGTAATAAGAAGCTCAGCTACGTCTTTGTGACCTTGCCAAGATGCCCGGTGCAAAGGCGTGGCTTCATACCTCCTGGTCTTTGTGTTAACGCGGGCACCTTTGGCAATAAGAAGTTCGGCGATTTTTGTATAACCATTATCAGCGGCGCAGTACAATGGCGTGATTCCGTCCTCGTTTGTTGCGTTAATATTGGCTCCCCTATCGAGCAGAAACTCAACTAACTCTCTCTGGCCGCCACTTACTGCCGTGTGTAAAGGTGTATAAGCATCTCTGTCTTTTACATTGATATCAATGCCTCTTTCCAAAAAGCTCCTGACTTTTTCCAAATTTCCGACAAATGCAGAAAGGTGGATGGTGACCTTAACGCCAGCATCAATTAGAAGCTTGGCGATATCTTTATGGCCGTTCCGAATAGCAAAAGTTGCTGGCGTTCCGGAATTGCTCTTTGCGTTGACATTTGAGCCTTTAGCTATGAGAAATTCCACTACTTCCTTGTGGCCCTCATGGATTGCGAAGTGCAATGGCGTATAGTGGTACTGGGTCTTTGTATTAACATCGGCACCATTGGCAACAAGTATTATGGCCACGTGTTTATGGCCCTGTTCGGCTGCGTAGTGTAAAGGCGTACAATCGGCCTCGGGGATTAAACCTAAGTCACGCGTAGCTTTTGCATTGACATCGGCACCGTTATCAAGAAGAAGTTCGGCTACATTCTTGTGTCCGCGAGCTGCATAGTGCAGCGGCGTCAAGCCGCCACGGGTTTTTATACGCAGGAGATTCGTCAAAATAATATTCGCAAGGGTTTTAGCTGGAAGCGTCTCGATGGGGTCGATGGGACACTTGCTCATACTAACATCAAAGGGCCTTGGATAGTGGGTAAATATGGCGTAGATGTTGCGGGCTTTGAAAAATCGGTGGTGCCGATTTTGGATGTCGAGCAAACAGATGTCGAGTTATTTGTTATTGACGAGATTGGTAAGATGGAATGCTTCTCGGAAAAGTTTGTCACTGCGATACGCCGACTCTTTGCATCAGAGAAATCGGTATTAGCCACTGTGGCGCAGAAAGGCGCCGGCCTTATCTCTGAAGTAAAAAATTATTCCAACACGACACTATTTAATCTGACCAGTGTCAGTCGTGAAAAAGTAGTAGCTGAAATTTTGCAAACCCTCTCATTTCTAAAAGGAGCTTCGTGATGAATTACCAAGGTACTGGGCAAAACCCTGAGGAGAGTACTTTCAACACAGTACCGAGACCGGGACATTGCCACAGAACCCTGAATTTGACAGCAAAGGTTTGAGAATGGAAATTCTTTGCCCGGCTAAGTAATTGATACAAAGTTAACCGATATAAACAGGTTTATAGAATTTGCTGCCAGCCTCGTTAGAAATAAGTGCCGTCCGTCCACCGGTTTACAGAATAAGATATTGGGCACCTCTAACGCGGCCAGCCTATATGGGACCCGTTAATGCGAAATGATGGATATTAATGAAACAGCGAAGTTTAATGAGGTATTAAAGCCAAAGATTTAGTCTTCTTTGCGTTTGGTGCTTGGAAACATCTTCTTGGTAAAGACAATTCCATCTAACATGTCAGACCAGTTCGCTTCATCGTTAGCGTAGCCGAATGGGCGAGCTACTAATTTTTCTTCTAGCCAGGCTCCATCGGGGCCAAGGTGGCGAAAATCCAGGAAGGCATTGTCGAACCCTGCTCGCACGAAAAGGTCCTCCAGCGAGCCAGGTGCGGGCGGTTCCAGTTGCCCCGCTTTGTCCCAAAACCAACCCTTGTACTCTCCTTCCGCGGCAGTGAAGCCCACTGCGTACGTTTGCGTACCAAGCACCTTCCACACCTCATGGCCCATTTTGACTCCCCATTCTGGCGGAGGATTGCGCAAAAGATGGGACGAGGCGGCCCAGACAATGATCTTCCGCTTCGGGTATACGGTCCGGGCCAGCCAGACCAGGTTGCTGGCCATCTGTTGGGGGCGAAAATCATCTGGCGCATGCGATCGAAGCCCCCATATTGCGGTGAGCCAGGTACAACCAGCAGCGACACGACGCCAGAATTCCAATTCGGCCTGCGGCAGGGCGTCTGAGGGACGAGCGGTCTCGAGGGACTTGCACCACGCAGCCATTGCCTGATGCCACTGCTGTCGTTCCTGCGGGCCCGGGTCGTACCAATGATCCAGTTTGCTGAGTGTTTCCGCAATGGCGTCACGCTGCCCCGCAGCAGGTGCGGCGGGGCCAAGCTTGTCCCACAAAGCGTTGACGTCCTCGACCAGAAGGTCATGAAACGCCCAGTCAGAAAGCTGGCAGTCGAAGCCGCAAAGTTCGAGCGGTTGCTGGCTCTTCGCCACTCGTCCCCAGTAATCGATGAGCAGCCTGACCTGCTCACTACCTGACCAAATGCCTAAGACGCCGTGGCTGAAGGCCTTATGCGGCTCCATGCCACCTTGCAGAAGTTCCCAGGCCTTGCGGCAGGTATATAACCCGCTCTCGAAAGCAAGAACATCGAAGCCAAGTTCTTGGTGCAGGAACTTAATCAACCGCGTCTTAGCGTGGAACGTGGCCCCGTCGCCGTGCGACTGCTCGCCGAGCTGGACGATACGGACATCCCTTAGCACTTTTAATAGTGGCTCCAAGTCCGAGAAGTCTTCGTCGTTGGGGTCGATGCTCCGCAGAGGTATAGCATGTTGCTTAAGCCAAGCGATGCGGAAGTCATCCTTACGGGGCGTTTCCTCTGCGGAGGACACAGTAAAAAATAGTAGGCCAACGGCAAGGAATATCGGGACGAAATCTTTTTGCAAGCTCATGTCTATTCTCCTTACGCCATTACAACTTCATCAATCTCCAGCCTCATATTTGGGAAGAAGCATTTTTCCAACAAGGTATCAAAACCGCTTATCTACGTCAACGGCTTATTCATTTTGTGATTGATCCCAGGGCTGCCGTTTTGTAATCTTTTATAAAATCTGTACCGCTTTAAGGAAAAGACTTGCCATATTGTACTGCAGAAGTTAAAGTTTTGCGAAATATTATTTCCGGTAAGGCAAGCATGAGGCAGGATAGCCGGTAAAGGCACAAACTACGAGACCATTAACAGGAGCCAAAGGAGAAATGCAAATCCAGCTTGAGTTTCGGAACTTGATTGACCTCTTTAATGAGTCCCTGGCACCAATGGAATCGTTAGATAAGGAATGTCTTGAAATCATCAGGGCGGAGCGGCAGGAGACGCTCACCTTTGAGCAGTTAAAAACAAGGGCGCAGGATTTTGCGTTGTGGCTTATTAAGGACAGAGATATCCACGTAAAAGACAAAGTGGTGATATTGGGTAAAAACCGTGCGGACTGGGACGTGGCTCTCTGGGGGATAATTTTGGCCGGTGCCGTGCCGGTATTGATTGACCCGGAAAGGCCGGTCGAGGGGGTAATAAATCATGTGCTTCAGACAGATGTGTGTCTAATGGTAATGGCCGACGATTATCAGGATGAAGGTTCCCGGCGGGAGCTCGAAGAGTGGGCATCCGGCCGGAACCTGGATCTGATTGAGATGACCATTTTTGAAGAAATCGGTGTTAGCAGTGCTGAAAAGGACGAATTATTTGAAAAAATTCGGGATGAGGTGCAGGCTGAGGACACGGCTGTGATTTTGTGCACTTCGGGCACGACCGGCGACCCGCGGGAAGTTGAGCTGACGCATATCAATTTTATTGCCAATATTCAGGGTTCCGTGGAGAAGATAAAGATAACAAGCGAAGATACGCTGGGACATATTCTGCCGCCACATCACTCTTTTGGTCTTACAGTCGGCAAGCTGCTGCCTTTTTGGGTTGGTGCAACGAATGTTTACACCAATCAGTACCGCCGAGTATCTGAACTTATCAGGGACAAGGGTGTAACTATTTTCATCGCCGTACCTGCTCTTTTTACGGTTCTTGCCAAAAAGGTTGAAGAACACCTCGCAACGGTGAAAAAAGAAAAACCACTCGTCAAACTCCTTGACCGCTGCCAGCCGAAGCTCGTAGGAAAAAGCATCATAAAAAGGTTAGGATGGGACAGGCTTCGGTTTTTTTTATCAGGATCGGCACCGATGCCAAAGTGGGTGCTGGATGTGTTCTGGCGAAGAGGCATATTGTTGTATGAAGGCTATGGCACTACAGAGAACTCACCTGTTTACGGCTTCAACGAAAGTCCCCAAAAATTGGGCTCCGTTGGTAAACCCATCAACACTATGCTTGTAAAAATTATCAATGAAGAAGGGCAAAATCTCCAGGCCGGCGAAAAAGGCGAGATTGCTCTCGGCGGCCCCTGTGTTATGAAGGGCTACTACAAAAATCCCAAAGCTACCCAGTCAGTCGTTAAGACAGACGACAAAGGCATACGCTGGCTGCTAACAGGCGATTTGGGTTACTTAGATGAGGATGGGAACCTTGTCATTACCGGCAGGAAGAAGTACCTTATTGTGCTGCCGGGCGGTAAAAATGTTAATCCTGAATTAGTTGAATCGGCGCTTTCGCAGGCCCATTATGTAAGAGAGGTATTGGTGGTTCCGGATTTGCGAAAAGACTCGGTTGGTATAGAACAGGAGACTGTCAGGGCAATAGTCCGGCCGGACTGGGACGTAATAGAGAACCATACCAGTTTTTCATACTCTGACTTGGTTGAGCAACCTCAGGTGCTCAAGACGCTCGTTTGGCAAAGCGTTAACGAATGTCAGAGAAAAAGCAGGCGGTTGTCCTCTTATGAAAAAGTATCTTCGCATCATCTTGAAATAAGAATAGAAGAATTTCAGAAGACCTCTACCGGAAAGATTAAACGAGAAGTTTATATTAAGGTATGATAAGGTAGTATCGTGGATTCAGCGTTTTGAGAAGGTCCTTGGAATTTTCTTGCATTAACCTCTTTTAAGCGTTTGAATTGTAGTAGAGTTTTGTAACATAGTAGATGCGTGGTGGTTAATATGGGCGGTTTGCGAACTGTCCCTACTTAGCCATCCCCAAGCTCATCCCGCATTTGCGGGATTCGCTTGAGGCTGCCACCCATTAAATTAGATGCGGAAACGCACGCTTCCCCCTGTTGGAAGGGGTCTTCGACTAACAGGCATGTTACCGAATAAGTATTAAATTGAAGTTTTCATATCAATCTGTTCCTTTTTTTAGGAGGTTTTGCAATGCAAGGTTCTATTTCCCGTCGTAAGTTTTTGAAAACCGCTGCAGGCGGTGCGGCCCTGGCCCTGTCAGCGAGAAGTTACTCCCGTGTCATTGGTGCCAACGACCGGATATCTATCGGCATCTTAGGCTGTGGCGGCCGGGGTCTCGGCGCTCATATGCCCGGGGTGTACAAACACGTCGAGACCGAAAATTTTGAAATCACGGCCGTGTGCGACCCATGGCGGCTTAGGCGTGAGGCTGCCTCGGCGCAGGTGAAAGAATGGTACGGACGCGAGGCGCGAAAATTCTCGTCTTACCGTGACCTGGTGGGCTTGAAGGATGTGGATGCTATTATGATTGCCTCGTGCGACCATCAGCACACCACGCACCTTAAAGCCGTTGCCGAGGCAGGTAAGGATGCCTACTGCGAAAAGCCGCTGGCGAGGAGGCTTGACAGACTCAGGGACGCCTGCGATGCCGTTAAAAAGGCGAAGATTGTTGTTCAGATTGGCACGCAGTTACGCAGCTTTCCCACCTTTACGGGATGCCGGGAGCTTTATAAGACCGGTATTCTCGGCACGGTTGGACGAATCGAGCAGTGCCGCAACAACGAGCAACCTTACTGGTATCAGTACGTTAAGGACGTCAAGGCCGAGGACGTGGACTGGAAGGAGTTCCTGCTGGATACTCCTTACCAGAAGTTTGATCCGGTATTGTACTCGGGCTGGTATGGTTACAGGCTGTTTTCCGATGGGCCGGTTCCGGGGTACGCCAGCCACTTCATCGACCTTGTGCATTATATTACCGGTGCGAAGTTCCCCAAGAGCTGTGTCTGTCTGGGCGGCACTTTTACCTGGAAGGATGAGCACAACTTTACCTGCCCCGACCACGTTCAGGCTTTGTGGATTTACCCGGAAGGATTTATGGTAAGCTACTCGACGAACTGCGGCAACGGCAGCGGCAACAGCTTTAAGATCTTCGGCGACCAGGGCGTAATGGATATGGTCAACTGGAATGCGCCTTTTATAACCGCCGAAGGTGGAGGTAAGAGAAAAGGTGAGATACGGGGCAAAAATCCCGTCAAGGAGGTGCCGCGGCCGGACCACTTCCTCGATTGGCTACAGTGTCTGCGGACCCGCAACACACCCAACGCTTCTATCGACGCTGGTTACCAGCACGCGGTGGCCTGTATAATGGCGATGCAGTCTTTTGACACCGGACGCCGGACGATATACGACCAAGAGAGACGTGAAATTCGTGAAGGGTAGGGCGCACGAGGCGTTGTCATTTTGATGAATTTGGATACCGAGTAAGGAGAAAATACGGATGAACTCTTTTGAAGAACTATCCCGGCGGCGTTTTCTGGGCCGAACACTCAAACTTGGTGCAGCAGGCTTCGCAGCTTCCTGTGCCGCAACATCATGCTCATCAACTATGACGGGCCCTGCGACCGAGAGCCCCTGGCAAATCGGCTGCTATACGCGTCCATGGGCCGATTACGATTACCGTGTGGCGCTTGATGCCATCGTCGAGGCGGGTTTTAAGTATGCCGGCCTGATGACGACCAAGTCTAAAACCGGGCTGATAATTTCGGTCGACACCACGCTCAAAGAGGCAGAGCGGGTCGGGCAGGAGATTAAGAAACGCAGCCTGGGAGTACTGTCGGTGTATGGCGGTGGAATCCCGGTGGCAAAGTCACTTAAGGCGGGTATCGATGGTCTGAAGAAACTCATTGACAACTGCGCCGCCTGTGATGCCAAAAACCTGCTGATGGGCGGAACAGGTGATAATAAGCTCTACGAGGTCTATTACAAGGCTATTGCTGAATGCTGCGATTACGCCGCCGAGAAAGGTGTCGGCATCAGTATCAAGCCACACGGCGGGCTCAATGCCACCGGACCGCAGTGCCGCAAGACCATTGAAATGGTAGGCCACAGGAATTTCCGTATCTGGTACGACCCGGGTAATATCTTTTTCTACTCGGACGGCAAACTCGATCCGGTTGATGATGCGGCTACTGTTGATGGGCTTGTGACTGGTATGTGCGTCAAGGATTACAGGCACCCGAAGGACGTCTCGGTGACGCCGGGAACGGGGCAGGTGGATTTTCCTGCGGTTCTTGCGCGCCTTAAGAATGGCGGCTTTACACATGGTCCGCTGGTCATAGAATGCCTTGACCGAGGAGACGCCGAGCAAACTTTAGCCCAGGCCCGAAAGACCCGATTGTTTTTAGAAGAACTGACCGGTCAGAAGACATCGTCTTCACGTAAGAGGTCTGTTGACGTTCCTGAACTGACCGCAGGTCTGGCGGTTATTGATATCACCCCGCCGATTCCTTATCGGATGAGCGGATACTTTAATGAGCGGCTGAGCACGGGTATTTCAAATCCCCTTCACGCAAAAGCCATCGTTCTTGGTCAGGGTAAGGAACGCGCAGCGTTGGTCTTCTGTGACATTATTGGTATATCACCCGATGTTTCGTTACGCGTTCGTCGGCAGGCGGCGGAAAAGACAGGCATTCCGGCCGCTAACATTCTTATAGCCGCCACGCACAGCCACACCGGCCCGCTCTACTTTGGTGCTTTGAGGAAGCACTTCCATGATTTGGCAGTGGCTGAGCAGGGCAACGATCCATACGAGAAGGTGGATTATCCATCTGAACTGGTTTCGAAAATCGTCAAGGCAATAACACAAGCCAAGGCGGCGGCAAGGCCGGTCAGGCTCAAGGCCGGAACAGCCGAACAGCAGGGCCTGTCGTTCAATCGGCGGTTCCATATGAAGGACGGGACCGTACGGTTCAATCCCGGCGTGTTGAATCCGGACATTGTCCGGCCTGCCGGGCCGATAGACCCAGGGGTTGGTATTGTGTTTTTAAACGATGCCGAAAGCAGAAGCGCGGCTGCGGCGCTTGTAAACTTCACGCTTCACCTTGACACTGTCGGCGGAACCGAATATGCACCAGACTATCCTTTCTACCTCGAGCAGTCGCTCCGCGAGACATATGGCGATGAGTTTGTCCTGCTGTTCGGCACAGGCACCTGCGGTGACATCAACCACATAGACGTTACGAAAAAGGAGCGGCTAAAGACGGACTATATTGGAAATACATTAGCTCAAACTGTGAAAGCCAAATCGGGTTCTCTGGAGACTGTAGCCGAGCCGGCACTGGCGGTGCGTAGCGAAGTCGTCGAGGTGCCGCTTCAAAAATATGGGCCGGAGAAAGTTGCCTGGGCCCATGAGAATATAAAGAAGGTTGGTACGAGTGAGCTTTCGTTTATCAAACAGGTCGAGGCGTATAAGATATTGGCGCTCGAGATGCGAAACAGCAAGACAATCGGTCTTGAGGTACAGGTATTTCGGCTGAGCAATGACGTGGCTGTGGTTGGGCTGCCGGGTGAGGTCTTTGTTGATTTAGGTCTTGATATCAAGCGCGCCAGCCCATTTGCGACCACGCTGGTAATCGAATTGTGCCAGGATGCTCCCGGTTATATCCCCACGAAGAAGGCATTTGCTGAAGGCAGTTACGAGACGGTCAACTCGCGGATTGCTCCCGGAGGCGGAGAAATGATGGTGGATGCGGCGGTGCGACTCCTGAAGGAACTTGGATCGGTATAGGATTATAATACTAAGGACTGGTAAAGAAATTAGGTTTTGTTTTTGGCTGAGCGAGGACAAGGCTGGCAAGGAAGCAAAATGCAGGCCTACTGGTTGGTAGTCCGAGTTTTGCTGACACCGCCAGCCGAAGCCGCAGCCAGCCAAAAATGGAAGATAATTTATTTACAAGTCCTAACATACGACGATAATGCTTTATCGGCGTCGGAATTAGAATTGCATATCTATTCATTGAAGTTAAAATGGGGCAGAGGTGTCCCGAAGTGTCGGGACTGAGACTCGAAAGATAATCAAAAAAACGCATAAGAACAAGAGCTGCTTATGACTTATGCACTTACGAAAGGAGGACTACGAAATGTCGGAAAAACGAAAAACTTCAGTTGTAAATAAGGACGCGGGGCGGATTACTCGTCGTGGGTTCATCGCCGGAGCCGGTGCGGCTGCCCTGTCGTTTACAGTGGTCAAGCCCAGGCTTGTCCGCGGCTACGATGCCAACTCAAAGATTGACCTGGGGATAATCGGCTGCGGCGGTCGGGGGACGTGGATAACCGGTCTATTTAAAGAGCATGGCGGATACAATATCGTTGCCGTCTCGGATTATTTCCAGGACAGGGTTGATAATTGCGGCGGTAAATTCGATGTGCCGCAGTCCCGGCGTTATACCGGTCTTTTTGGATACCGCAAGCTCATCGAAAAGGTCGATGCAGTAGCGGTTGAGAGTCCGCCGTATTTCCATCCGGAGCAGGCCGCTGCCGGCGTGGACGCCGGTAAGCATGTATATGTCGCCAAGCCAATCGCGGTGGATGTGCCGGGCTGTCAAAGTATCGGAGCAAGCGGCAGGAAATCGACGAGGAATAAAAAGTGCTTCCTTATAGATTTTCAGACGCGTGCCGATGAGTTCTACATTGAAGCGCTTAAGCGTGTCCGCGAAGGTGCTTTAGGAGAGTTTGCTTTTGGTGAGGCGATTTACCACGCGGGTTGTCCTTTTGGGCGTATGTACGACACGTGGCGGAACAATCCGGATGATTCCGAGAGCCGTTTGCGGGCGTGGGGGCTGGACCGGATATTGTCCGGTGACATTATTACCGAGCAAAATATTCACACACTCGACGTGATGAACTGGATTATGGACGCCGAGCCGGTTTATGCGGTTGGGACGTGCGGGCGGACGGTTCGACCCGTCGGGACCTGTAACGACCACTTCACGCTTCTCTTTGAGTATCCGAACAAGATTGGTATTACGTTCAGCTCAAGGCAGATAGAAGGCCACGGCACCCAGCCCGAAGGCATTAGGAATCGAATGTTCGGCTCCAAGGGCGTGCTCGAAACGGAATACGGTGGACAGGTGATTATTCGCGGTGAGAACTTCTACCGCGGCGGAAAAAGCCCCGGCATATATAAGGATGGTGCGGTTACCAATATTGCAACATTCCATAAGAGTATTATGGAAGGCAAGTATGATAATCCAACGGTTGAGCCAAGTGTCCGGAGTAATCTTATAACGATTCTTGGCCGGACCGCCGCCTACACTGGCCGCAAGGTAACCTGGAAGCGGCTTCTTAAGAGCCAGGAGAAACTTGACGCCAACCTTAAAGGTGCGAAAGCGTAGGGAATTGAGCGCGAAAATATCGGGATGGTTTTCTTTCATATATTTGTGGAGATATGCAAATGAAACACTCAGGTATAACTCGACGGCGGATGTTGGTCAATAGCGCACGGGCGCTGGCGGGGTTGACTATGGTTTCTTCGTGCAGACCGTTTGATGAAGCGAGGAAAGAAACACCTCGCGGTTTTAAACTCGCGGTCTGTGACTGGACAATAGGCAAGACTGCGGACCCTGGCTCGCTTGAGGCCGCCAAACGGATAGGACTTGACGGAGTGCAGGTGGATTTCGGAAGGGGAGAGGATACTCTGCCGTTGTTCGATGCCGATTTGCAGAGGCGTTTTCTTGATGAGGTGCTAAGGCAGGATATGGAGATTGCGTCAATGGCGATGGGCGTTCTTAATAATATCCCTTACAAGAGCGACCCTCGCGCCGAACGATGGGTTGCAGATGGTATTGACGTTTGCAAGGCATTGGGCGTTAATGTTGTTCTTCTGGCCTTTTTCGGCAATGGTGATTTGCGAGACGATGAGGAGGGCAAAGACGTTGTAGTAGAACGGCTCAAGCGGGTGGCTGCGAAAGCAGAAAAGGCCGGCGTGTTTCTCGCTATTGAATCGTGGCTCAGTGCCGAGGAGCATTTGGAAATCATCGACCGCGTCGGCTCGCCGGCGGTTAAAGTTTATTACGATGTGGCTAACTCCAATATGGCGGGGTATGACATCTACAAGGAAATCCGCCTGTTAGGCAAAAACATCTGCGAGTTCCACGCCAAGGATTATGACGATCTCTATGGGAAAGGCTCGATTGATTTTGAACGAGTCCGCGAGGCGATGGATGATATCGGCTATCGAGGATGGCTCGTTATAGAAGGGACGAAGATGCCGTTGGGTGTTGAGGAAAGCTGCCGATATGACGCTGAATATCTGCGGGGTATCTTTCCGCCAGAGGTATAGTGCTGTTGGAAAGGTCCACCCCCCAAACAAGCCTTCGACGAGCTCAGGCCAGGGTTTGAGGGTGCCGCCCGGCTGAGCAGGTAGTATTTGTTCATAATTGAATATGTGATTTGTCATTACTGCTAAGTCAGGAATCGAGAAATGTTGATGTTCGGATAACTCTAAAGTTTGGAAAGGGTAGATTATGAAATCAAGATTGCAACTTGTCACTTTGGTACTTGTTCTTGTCGCGGCGCAGCTCGCTTTCGGGACGCCGTTGGACGATTATGTTAAGGCGCCGGATGAAAACTACAGCTACAGTCTTGTGAACACTATCGCAGGTGTAGGTTATACAGCCTATGTGCTGGATATGACCTCGCAGTCGTGGCGAAGTAAGGATGAGGTGGACAGGACGCTCTGGAAGCATTGGCTGACGATAATCAAGCCCGACAGGGCGAGTACCAATAAAGCGCTGCTATGGATAACCGGCGGCAGTAATGACAGGCCTGCTCCGACTAAAGCGGACTCGATGGTGGCCGGCATTGCTGTTCTTACCAACACGGTTGTTGCGGAGTTGAGAATGGTTCCGAACCAGCCTTTGAATTTCCCTGACGGCGGCAGGCCTCGATATGAAGATGCGATTATCGCTTATACCTTTAATAAATATATAACTACCGGCGATAGTACGTGGCCGCTGCTGCTGCCGATGGTCAAGAGTGCCGTGCGGGCGTTGGACACTATTCACAGCCATATTTTGTCCGTCAGTAACGGCAAGCTCGATATCAATGAGTTTGTTGTTTCCGGAGGTTCCAAGCGGGGCTGGACGACGTGGCTGACGGCGGCCGTCGATAAGCGGGTCATCGCGATTATCCCTGCGGTCATCGATGTGCTGAATATGGCCGAGCAGATGAAGCACCATTTCAGCGCCTATGGTTTTCATTCCGATGCCATCAAAGATTACGAGGATCTGAATATTTTCAGCAGGCTCGATATACCTGAAGGTAAGAAGCTGAGGGAATTTATAGACCCGTATGAGTATCGCAGCCGATATACGATACCCAAGTTTTTGGTCAATTCGAGCGGCGACCAGTTCTTTGTGTCGGATTCGGCCCAGTTTTATTTTCATGACCTGCCGGGGCAAAAATACCTTCGATACATTCCCAATACAGACCATGGGCTTAATGAAGATGCAGTGGGGAGTCTGTCGTCGTTTTACGGGGCCATACTGAAAGGTTCGACGCTGCCGAAGTTTAGCTGGAAGGTCAGAGATGATAATGCGATAGAGGTCAATACAAAGACGGCGCCGACGGCTGTAAAATTGTGGCAGGCGACGAATGAAAATGCACGTGACTTTCGGCTTGAGACTATCGGGGCGGTCTGGAAAAGTACAGATTTTGGTGCCGGCAAAAGGAGGACATATGTAGCTAAGGTTGCCGAGCCGGAAAAGGGCTGGACGGCCTTTTTCGTCGAGCTTACTTTCGACAGCGGCGGTCCAATTCCTCACAAATTCACGACAGAGATAAAAGTGGTTCCGGAGACTCTGCCGTTTGCCGATAAGCTCAAAAAGGTATCTAAGGCTGCCGAGGGGGCGGCTACAAAGACTTCGGATGAGAAGGTTTTGTACGCGGAGCTGACGCCGCAGGAGTTTCGTGAGCGGATTGCGGCTGCGCCGATTGCCTATCTGCCGCTCGGGACATTGGAGTGGCATGGGGAGCACCTGCCGATCGGCTCGGACGGCTTGCAGTCGTACGGGTTTTTTATACAGCTTGCGCAGCGGGCGGGGGGTATTGTGCTGCCGATGCTGTTTTTGGGGCCGGACCGGATGGAGGAGGTGGACGGAAAAGAGCTTTACGGGGATGGATACTCTCGGCGAGGGTATGCCGGAGGACAGGCGCTATAAGAATCAGCAGCTTGCCGGCAGCGCGTACTGGGTGCCGGAGGAGACTTTCAGGACGATTATCGAGGCGACGCTCAAGCAGCTTAAACGGGCGGGCTTTCGTATTGTGGTTGCGCATGGGCATGGGCCTTCGACGGGTTTCTTTAATAAGAACGCAAAGGAGTGGAAGGAGAAGTTCGGCCTTGAGACGTTTGTCTGCTGGGGCAGTGAGTACGACCGGTCGGGGATGGGTATCCAGGTGGACCACGCGGCGATGAATGAGACTTCGCTTGTGATGGCGTTGAGGCCGGAATTGGTGCAGATGGACAGATTGTCGAAGGAGCGCTGGCCGGTCGGCGTCAGCGGCAGAGATCCGCGCAAATTTGCCAGTGCTAAACTCGGCCGAAAGATTATTGAATTGCAGACCGAGAGAATGGCCAAAATACTGCAGAAGGCATTGGCCGATTTGGATAAATAGACTATTACGTACCGTATTTTTGTACGAGCCATAGGTCTGAGGGAGCGGAAATGACCTATGGCTTTTTTTGTTTCCGAGACTGCGAAAATGTCATTTCTTTCATAATCCTTTGTTTGATAGAAGTTTAAGTTCATTTTAGGGATTTTCGGCAATCCGCCTACGGCGGACAAGATTGGGTTTGTTTTTTCATAGCCCCTATCCACAATTTTCTTCATAATCCCTTGTAAATACACACTTTGCATCAATATTACCCTTTCGGCGTTTGGCTTTGAATTGGGTTTGTTTTGGGTTTGTTTTTCCGATTTCACCAAGTGTCCACTTTCACATATATACTTGTTATAAAAGAGCTTACGTTGATTTGAGCGTTCTTGACATTGGGTTTGTTTTGCATAATTCTTTGATAATTTCGTACGTAATAATTCGTAGATTGTATTTCCCCCGACAGAAAAGCAAGCAAGCTAAAATTCCCCTGCTGCGAGTCAAGGGGGGGGTCTCGGGGATAAACTCTAGGTAAACTCCGGCGTATTGCGTATTTCGTGGTGCATTGTTCGTAGTTCATGGTTCATAGTTCATGGTTCATAGTTCATGGTTCATAGTTCATGGTTCATAGTTCATGATTCATTGGTTAATTGTCTGGGCCGACTGGCTCTAAGTCCTTACTGCGCTGCAGCTTGCGAAAATCAGACTAAAGACATCAGACTAAAGACATCAGACTAAAGACATCAGACTAAAGGCTTTTTTGGCGTGTATCTGCTGATACGAAAACGTGCGGTTCTCCGCTATATGCGTTTTTTAATCTAATCCGTTAGATCGACAGGTATTATATCATAAAAATGGTTTAAGTCGAGTGAAATCCAAAAAAATCTCCGAGACACGGCACTGTATGCTGGATTCTTGTTAGTGAGGAGTGAGCTAAAGTGAACTAAAGTGCCTAAAGTGAGCTAAAGTTGGATTCTCCCGCCGTCGCTGAAGCTATGGCGGACAAGCGATACTGGATGCTTGTCATTCCTGCCCCGCATCCCCGCATCACGGTGCGGGGTAAACTCTGGGCGGGGTAAACTCCGGCAGGAATCTATAGCCGACATTAATCACAAACTTTTGCCTGCGAATGCGGGTATCCGCACACATTTCCAAAAATGCTACCTTTAGGCTGTCGACCAATAAGCAAAATTACCTCCAATCCTGCACTCTATAAGATGCTACTTATAGTCTCGTAGACTGTGCATATCCTCTGATCAATAATTATCGATATGAGCACTAACAATATATTAAAACGATTTGCCCGAAACGTTAAGACCTTGCGTTTGAAAAGAGACTGGACACAGAAAGAACTCGCTCGCCATGCAGATCTACATAGAACATACATTGGAAGCATCGAAAGACACGAAAGAAACGTAAGTTTGCTGAATGTCGAACGAATCGCTAAAGCACTCAAGGTAGATGCCAGGGATTTATTATAACGGAGGTGCGCAAATTACAGTCTTGACGGAGAGATTAGCTAAACCATTTTTAAAGTGGGCGGGTGGTAAAGGTCAACTTTTGACTGAGATAGAACGTCGTTTGCCTAAGGGTCTAAAGACGGGAGAGATTGATACCTATGTTGAGCCTTTCGTTGGTGGGGGGGCAGTTTTTTTCCACTTGGCGCAAAGATATGAGAATATTAAGCGCTTTTATCTCTTTGATATAAATAATGATTTAGTCAATTGCTACAAAGCCGTCAAGAAAGATGTTGGTCTTCTCGTTCGTGAACTACTGTCGCTGCAAGACAAATTCTTGGAACTAAACAGCCCCAAACGAAAAGAGTTCTATCTCGACATCAGAAAAGAGTTCAATTTGGAAAAACTCTCTGGCTTTGGAATTAAGACAGCCGCCAAACTGATTTTTCTTAACAAGAATTGTTACAACGGCCTGTATCGTGTCAACAGAAAAGGCGAGTTTAACGTTCCTTTTGGTGATTATAAAAGCCCTAGAATTTGCGCAGCCAAAAACTTGCAAAATGCCTCCGGGATCTTACAAATAGCCAAAATTATTTATGCTGACTTTACACATAGTGAAAGATATATTGATAACCACACTTTCGTATATCTTGATCCTCCATATCGACCGCTAAGTCCAACTGCAAGTTTTACATCGTACTCCAAAGAAGATTTCGATGAAGCTAAGCAAATTCGTCTTGCCCAGTTTTGCAGGCAGATACACGGCAAAGGTGCAAAGTTTCTTTTAAGCAACTCCGATCCGAAAAACGAAGACCTGGAAGATCACTTCTTCGAAAACCAATATGGCTGTTTCAAAATCGAACGTGTGAAAGCAAATAGAGCAATAAATTGTAAAGCATCAGGTCGTGGTCAAATAAATGAACTTTTGATAACCAATTACTAAACAATTTAGCATAATTTGCAGAGGTACTTCATGAAGTACACCAAAACTTTCAAAGAGAGGATTAATTGCTCTAATGAAGATGAAGTGTTCGATTACCTAATGTCTACGCTAAAAGATACTATCACTAAATGGGATTACTTTGTAAATTGGGCGAAAGTTTTTGGTAATCTGCGAGATATAGAGATCGACCTTAACATTATCAATTATCTTATTGGCAAACAAAATATTGAGGATGAGTTTAAGGCATTATTAGAAAAACATCCATCTATAGTACGACTAATACCCATTCTAATCGCATGTAGGCAAAACAAATTTCATATACTCGCAAGTTATGACAGGAATTCATTTAAGTACGAGACCTACGATTTCGGAAAACCTGAAACCATAGAAAAATCAAAAGTAATTGAATTTGCCAAATCTACCGGATTCCTTGAGTTGCTACAAAATAAAAGAATTAAAAATATTGTTGATTACGTTATTGGAGTAGAAGTCGGTTTGGATTCCAACGGAAGGAAAAATCGGGGTGGCAAGTCAATGGAAACGATTGTCGAGTTCTTTATTAAAGATATCTGTCAGCGTAAATCACTCGACTACATTAAAGAAGCTTCTTCAAGAAATGTCGCCAAAAGGTGGGGCTTAAAACTAAAGGTAGATAAGTCCTCAAGACGAGTCGATTTCGCTATAAATAACAAAGACCATTTGTTTTTAGTTGAGACAAATTTTTATGGAGGTGGAGGTTCTAAGCTAAAGTCAACTGCGGGCGAGTATAAGAGCATGTTCGATTTCTGGAAAAGCGATGGTCATGATTTTATTTGGATAACAGATGGCTATGGTTGGCATACGACTCGCTTACCTTTGCGTGAGACTTTTAATTACACAGACTATATTTTGAACTTAGATATGGTTTCAAGGGCTTTATTTGAGGATATTGTAACTACAACGGATAAATGAACGAAAACAAAGATTTCACATTAAAATACAGCCCAGAATATACAACCGTCTGGTCGTTTCCGGAGCGAGGGAGCTGGGCGACGCATAATCCGAAATATCGAGGCAATTTTGCGCCGCAGATTCCGCGTAATATTATTGAGATGTACACGGAGAAAGGTGATTCTATTCTTGACCCGATGGTAGGGGCCGGGACCACTCTTATCGAGGCGAAGCTTTTAGCAAGGAACGCATTAGGGCTCGATATAAATCCGGAAGCGGTTGAGCTAACTAAAGCAGCGCTGCAATTCAAACATCAACCGCCGAGCGAGCAGAAAGTAAAGGTAGGAGATGCGCGTGATTTGTCATTTCTGAAAGATGATTCTTTTGATTTGGTTCTGACTCATCCGCCTTATATGAATATAATCAAATACTCAGATGGGAAAATACCGGAAGATTTGTCGAATATCGGCAGTATGCCGAAATTCTGCGATGAAATAGAGGTAATCGCCAAAGAATTGTTCCGGATTCTTAAACCGGACAAATACTGTGCGATACTGATTGGCGATACCCGTAAAGGGAGACACTATGTTCCGCTGTCGTTTCGAGTTATGCAGCGGTTTTTGAAGGTAGGCTTTGTGCTAAAAGAGGACATTATTAAAGTTCAGCACAATTGCGCGACCACCGAACGCTGGCGACCCAAAGCGAAGCGCGACAAGTTTTATCTTATAATGCACGAGCATTTGTTCGTATTTCGCAAGCCGAGAGTGGGGGAGGAGCTTTCACGGGTGAGGTATAGCAGACTTCAGACTCAAGACTAAAGACTCAAGACGATTGACGACAGACGATTGATTATTGTTGATTTGTTATTTTCATGCCGGTTCCAGGTCTTGTAAGAAATATATGGACAGTGGCTTTGTAAAGCGGTAATTTAGTGCCAAAATTCGAAGGTTGAGCAATCAAGAGTCACTCAATTGAGGTTTAAGAGCTATGGGAGAAAACGCAGAACAAGCCAACGGTATAACAATAAAAAAGGCGCCTGTGGGGCTTGCGGTTTTTGCAATGGTGGGGCCTTCGATGGTCTGGGCGGCGGAATATATCGGCTCGGGCGAGGTCATCTTAGCGACGCGAACCGGGGCCATCTTAGGCATGACGGTACTGTGGGCTATTGTCTTAGGTATATTCCTGAAATTCTGGATAGGTATGAGCGGTGCCCGCTATACCGTCTGCACGGGCGAGGGAATGATAGATATGTTCGAGAGGATAGGGCCTTTTCACTTAGTTGTCTGGGTCGTGTTAGTAATACAATTTATCTGCGCGATATTCTCGATAGGTGCGGTCGCAACGGCGGCGGGGGTCTTTGTGCACAGCATTGTGCCTATCAATACAAAATTAGCCGTGTGCCTGGTTACTATCTTCGCCGTGGCGGTGGCGTGGTCGGGTACGTTCGATGTGTTAAAAATCGTGATGAGCATTTTCGTCCTCGTTATTGTTCTCGGCGTCATATACGTGGCCGTACATGTTTTTCCGGGATTTGGCGAATTGTTACGGAGTTTTAGCTTCAGCATCCCCGAGGTCCCGCAATGGGCGGCGTCGATGGAGAAGGTCAGTGACAATCCGTGGAAGGAGATACTGCCTCTGTTGGGCTGGGGCGCGGGCGGCTTTGCCAGCCAGGTGTGGTACACTTACTGGGTGCTCGGCGCCGGATATGGTGCCGCGGCGGGCAGGGGGTACGGCAGGCCTGCCGATGTGCCGAGCCTTCGGAGGATGAGCCTCGATGCGGCGGAGAAAATAAAGGGCTGGTGCCGTGTGCTCTATGTCGATTCATCATTGGCGATGGTTATAGGAATCGTGGTTACGGGGGCGTTCTTCATCGCCGGGGCGGGGATTCTTGGGCCGCAGCATCTGGCGCCGGAGGGTAATGAGGTCGCCTTTACGCTCTCGAAGGTGTTCTCCGACAGATGGGGCCCTGTGGGCGGCTTTCTGTTTATATTGGCCGGGGCCACGGCGTTGATTTCGACGAACACCGGACAGTTGGCGGGCTGGCCGAGACTATTGGCTGATTCATTCCGGATTTGCATACCGGGCGTTGCGAAGCGATTCTCCTGGAAGACGCAGTTCAGGTTTTTCCTGCTGTTCTTTTTGTGTGCGAATATGGTCATCGTCTTTTTCTTCGAGAAAAGTCCGGTGGTTCTTGTCAAGATATCGGCGATTTTTGAGGGCCTGCTCCTGACGCCGCTGCAGGCGATTCTGGTTGCGGTCGGGCTGTTTGTGGTGATGCCAAAGTTGCTCAGTGCCGAGGCGGCCCGGGTGCTTAAGCCGAACCGGATATTCGCCGTTGGATTGATTATTGCGTTTTTGGTGTTCAGCTATTTCTGTATCGTCCAGATGCCTTCGGTCTTGTTCGGAAAATAAGGTAATCAAATAAGTTCGCCGAAGAGTGTCAGCGGACTGGTCTTTATGATTTTTACTTTTGCAAACTGACCGGCCAGTGATACCGGCCCGTTAAAGACGACTATGTAGTCCATTGCGGTTCTGCCGACCAATTGCGGTTTGTCTCCACTGTCACCTACATTTGAGTGTGATTTTTTACTTAACCCTTCGACTAAAACTTTCACTTCTTTACCTAAATAGTCCCAGCTTAGCTCATCGCTTATTTTCTCCTGGGCCGCGAGCAGCTCGGCGATTCGTTTTTGCTTTACCTCGGCGGGCACGGTGTCCTGGAGTCTTTTGTCGGCGGTTGTGCCCGGTCGAGGCGAATATTTGAAGATGAAACAATTTCTGTATCGTGCTTTTTTGAGTAAATCAACTGTTGCCTGGAAGTCGTCCTCGGTTTCGCCGGGAAAGCCCACGATAAAATCGCCTGCGATGGCGATACCCGGCACGGCGGCTCTGGCCTTGTCGAGAAGCTCCAGATACCAGAAAGCGCTATAGTGGCGATTCATTGCACTAAGGATTTTATCAGAGCCGCTTTGGGCGGGCATGTGCAGATAGTTGCAGACCTTCGGCGAATCGGCCATAACCTGTAGAATCTCGTCGAAGAATTCTTCGGATGGATAGCTGGTAACGAACCTGAGCCACTCGATACCATCAATGTCACTTGCCGTATCAAGTAAATCAGCCAGACAATATGTTCTTTCGCCTTTTTTGTATTTGTACGAATTTACTGTCTGGCCGAGCAGCGTGACCTGCTTTATTCCTTCAGAAGCCAATCTTTTTATCTGTTCGATTATTGCCTCGGGCGGGCGGCAGACTTCCGGGCCGCGGACATATGGCACGATGCAATACGTACAGAAATTGTTGCAGCCTCGCATCACCCGAACGAAGGCCTGAGACGGGATTTGTCCAGCACCAATTTTTAAAGAGCTTTGCCGTAATTTATGGTGGGGACGGTTTTTATCTCGCTGGCATTGTGAACAGGTGGTTGATCTGTGAAAATTGGTGCTGGACTCGATGCCGTAGGCGGATTCGAATCTTTCGAGAGCCTGGTTTTGCATTTCGGTGGTTTTCTGCAGGATTTTTTCCGTTACAGCGAGGCGTTTTTCATTTTTTTCTAAAGCCTGCTTTAGAAGGTCGGCTATTTGCGGGATTTGTGTCGGGCCGCAAACTATATTGACCGCTTCGTGTTCGAGCAGTTTGTCACCGAGCCGTTGTGCCATACAGCCGATGACGCCGACTATCATATCAGGCCGGGATTTTTTTATGTGTTTTAGATGTCCGAGATGTGAAAGGACCCGCTGCTCAGCATGTTCGCGGACTGAGCAGGTATTTATCAAAACAACATCGGCTTCTTTAACGCTTTCGGTTAAGTCAAAACCTGCTTCCTTAAGCGCAGATATAACCAATGTTGTGTCGAGTTTATTCATTTGACAACCGAAACTTTTAATATGTACGCTTTTATCGTTCATATAGAATAGGAGTATATCAACTCAGCTTTTTAAAATCAATGCGTCCGGTCATCAGGCAGTGAGCGATTGAGTTTTCGCTGGAGGTCTTTTAGGCGGTTTGTCTCGTCGAAGCCGAGGAAGATAATTGGAAATGCGGTCTTGTTGTGCATTAACGGCTCATCCATATTGACCCATCGCCGGCAGTATTCGCCATCAGGCGTTCCGGGGATCGGCGAAAAATCCGCTAACATCCCGCGAATGCCCAGGTTATTAACAAAGTGCATCGATGCTTCGAGCTGCTGGATATCAATATGAGGATGGCCGAGGATTTGATATGCCGTAATGTTTGCAGGCTCAGCACCGGCGGAAATAAGATATTCAACTGCCTTTGCAAGCTCATCGGAAAAGACTTTCGAGCCGGTGCGTTTCTGCCACTGTGAAGAGGAACTCTCAAATCCTAAATAAAAGGTCTTAAAGCCGGCCCGCACCATAAGCTCGGCAAGCTCTCTCGTAATGAAGCGGGCGTTAAGGGCATTTGGGCTGTGGAAGTTCACTTTTATATTGCGCTTTACGACCTCATTCAAAAATGGAACCAAAACCTTCTGGTGCTCGAACAGCAAAGCGTCATCATAGAAGGCGATGTTCTCGACCCCAAGCTGACACAATAGCTCTAACTCAGCTAAAGAGTGTTCCAGCGGTCGCGTTTTGAATTGGCTGTAAACCTTCGGGATTGAGCAGTAAGTACATTTGAAAGGACAGCCTTCGGTAAGCTTGAGCACGCCGACCTTTAACTTTTCGTACACCTCCCATAATGCCGGCTGTTTCGGGTCCGGGCTGATTCCCAAGTATTTCCAGAGCGGCTCAAGGTTTGTACCTCGGACTATAAAATCAGCCCCTAATTTTTCTGCGTGGCTACCGAAAAGCGTTACGTAGTTGCCGCCTAATATAACTTTTGCCTGCGGCCAGGCCTTGCGAATATCTTCGATAACTTCCCCGACACCTTTATACCAGTAGGTCATTGTCGTCTGGATAAAAACAAAATCAAAAGATTCTTCCCGCGAAAGAAATTCCTCGAACATGTTGCGGGGCAGGCCGAATCGCCGAAAGTATCGTGGGATTGCTTCGAGGCATGCGGGATTTGGAATCTGCTCACGGTAAAATCGACCTCGACCCCACTGGTCGGATTCGAACTGCTTCTGTCTCGTTGCGAAAGGATGCATCCGGTCGAGATAATCGAAGAGTTTGAAATCCGCTTTGCCGCGCAGGTTTCCTGCGGCGCTCAGCATACCATAAGGCTTGAGCCAGAAATCGTAGGCGGCGAAGTCATAGATGGGCGGATTTACAAGCAGGATTCTTGGCGTCATAATTTTATATAATCAGCACTTAGGACTTGTAAATAAATTATCTTCCATTTTTGGCTGGCTGCGGCTTCGGCCGGCGGTGTCAGCAAAACTCGGACTACCAACCAGTAGGCCTGCGTTTTGCTTCCTTGCCAGCCTTGTCCTCGCTCAGCCAAAAACGAAACCTAATTTCTTTACCAGTCCTTACCGAACGACGGTTCGTTAAGCGTTTTGTTGAGTCATTGCGAGGAGCCCTTCGGCTACGCTCAGGATAAACTCCGCTACGCGGCAATCTCTTATAACCGTTTATATTACAAGGTTTCGAGATTGCTTCGCTGACGCTCGCAATGACGGTGAGAACAATTGTTTCTTCTCTAAGCAACCGCCTTTCGGCACTTATCCTTCCTCGACGACATTAAATCCCATCAGGACGCCAAGTTTTTTGATGTTTTGCATATGGTCGCCGTAGAAGACAGCTCGGTGCAGCAGTGCCATCGTCCCGCCTTTTAGTATGTCGGCGCCCCAGTTATGGAACATTTTGTCGGCATCTTTGACCTTGGTCCAGAACTGTGTGCGGCAGCCGAGCTCATCATGGGTAACCTTGAAAATTTTTCCTGTTGAAATCAGCATGGTATCGAGGTTGATGAACTTGGCGCAGGTGACCATCTGGCCGATGCGATTCTCCACATCCAGTGACACACCTTGCTCGCTGTCACTCTGGGTTCGGATGGTAAAGGGCAGACGCTTGCCGGCCGGACCGTCCATTTTGGTTGCCGAGGTGCAGTGGAAGTGTATCAGCGCATTGCCGGCGGTATCGAAGACAGGGTCGGTGATGAACCCGGGAACTCCGAACGCATAGCTGAACATCAGCATTGTCAACGTCGAGTCCATGTCCCCCTCACAGGCCCCAACGAGTCCCAGGTCGTTGAGCTTGCTATACGTCAGGCAGCCTTTAGCCGGGGCAGCCATGCAGTTTGAGCTCGTGATGGCCTGTGCCCGTTCCTTAATCATAAGCTCCTTTGTCGCCAAGTAGAAACGTGCCGAGTTGATGATTTCTTCGGTGGACGGCTCGACGATTTTCTTGGCCTTGCTAAGCCAGTATTGTTTAGCCTCGATCTGGGCGTCCTTGATGTCAACGGCATTATGGGCTTCAATGGTCTGCTCGACACTAATTGGGATTAGCTCTACTCCCAGGCGTTCCTTGAGCTGCTCAGCAGAACAGGCTGCTTCTGTTCCCAGTGGTCCGCGCACGACGATGATACGCGTTTGCCGCAGATGCGGCGCCACGCGCATCAGTTTGACTACCTGCTCGAGCTCGTCCCAGTCACTGGTTGGCAATAGAACGACCTTTTTGCCGGCCTTTCGCCACTGGGGAAAATACATCCACCCGTGCCCGCTGAAGGGCTGGGAGAATACCGCCGTGGGCAGTCCCGTATCGATGATTCGGTCCATCGCCGCTTTTGGTGCGCCTCCACCGTGGCCGGAAAGATGAAACAGCAAAACGCCATCGGCGTCACCCATCTTGGCCACCACCTTATCTACTTCAGCCGGGGGAATCAATTCGCCGCCTACGAACTCGACGTCGCCGAGTTTGCGCTCCACGTTGGCAAGGTATTTCTCAAACTTGTCAATCTCCTCCGTCGGCCTGGATAAGTAAATCCCGCCAGTCCTGCCAATATAAACCTTGTAAATTTTTACAGCGGGTAATCCGGGCGGCCATTCCTCACTCTCGCCAGCCATCACAGGACGACTACCTAACTGACTGCCTAATAACACTGCTCCCGCTCCTGCTGCACTTGCCCCCAAGAACTCTCGTCGGCTTAAATCACTCATAATTTGACTCCTCATTATTATGATTTCTCGAATCGGCTTTACTTAGCTACGTTGTTTTTTATGTTTATTTATATTTCATATTGTTTTTTTCGAGCCTGGCCATTGCAAATGCCACGCCTGTTGGAAGCGTACTTTTCAGCATCAGACGGGCCAGCACATGATACGGTGTCTTCTATGACAAATCAAGCACGAACTTGTTTAATGCCGTTTTGCTTTATCCGACCGAAGTTGCGTTAAAGCTTTGCCTTTTGGGCTTTGAGAGAATTGTTTGTCATCGCTATGACCGAGCTTGCAGGCGATATAGTATCCGGACACTTCCCAGTCTCGACTAAGAGCCTATCCAAATAACCCGCTCTATTGCGTCCGGCTGCAAAGCCCGATGCCTGCGTTGTCAGCCAAAAATGTTCTCAACGTGGAGAAAACCACGCCTCCGAGCATTTTTGGCCTGCCGCCTTGGCATCGAACTTTTCGCTCGGCCTCATAACGCCCCGGTTATTCGGATAAGCTCTAAAAGATATTGACTTGAGTGCCCTTTATGTGTTAAAATAAGCAAAGGTAACAAGTTATAGATATTAAACTACAGTAAGTGGCCCAAAACCATCAGCGAGGAAGGGGTTAGAAGACGTTCAGACACATAAAAAACTCATTGCTTGGACTGATATTAATTGTCTCTTTGGTCGGTTCCGTGGAGGCTGGCTGTCCGACAGGTGACTTGAACGGGGACTGCAAAGTAAATTTCCTGGATGTCCACATTTTTGCCGAGCAGTGGTTGGCTCCTCCGGAAAGTTCAGCCGACCTTAATATGAACGACGAGGTCGATATGGATGATTTTGCCCTGTTGGCCGACCAGTGGCGCCGGACAGGCATACCTCTGGTAATCAATGAGTTTATGGCCTCTAATAACAATTATACCCAGGACCCACAGGGCCAATATGATGACTGGATTGAAATTTATAACTACGGCACCGATGCTATTAATGCAGGTGGGATGTACCTGACGGACAACCTGTCTGTTCCAGACAAGTGGCGAATTCCCTATGGCAATTCGGCTGTAACAACTATCCCCGGAGGGGGCTATCTATTGATATGGGCCGACAACGATATTACCGATACCGGACTCCATTCGAATTTCAAACTCGACGCAGGTGGTGAGCAGATCGCTCTGTTCGACTCTGATGGCAGTACCCTGATAGATAGTGTTGTCTTTGATGAGCAGACCGGCAGTATCTCCTGCGGTCGCTATCCCGATGCCAGTGACAACTGGCAGCTCTTCGGTTTTCCCAGCCCCGCAGGTGAAAATGTCAGTGTGTACGAGGGCTTTGTTGAGGATGTGGAATTCAGCCATGAGCGAGGTTTTTACGATACGCCGTTTTCTCTCACCCTGGCCACTGAGACCAAAGACGCCGTAATATACTATACACTCGACGGCACTGAGCCATATAATACTGCCAGTGTGGGGCGGTTCCCGAAAGGTATGACCTATGCCGGTCCTATTTCTATCAATGAGACTACGTGCCTGAAAGCAATCGCAATTAAGACCGGCTGGAAGCCTTCAGAAATAAAGACGCACACCTATATTTTCCCTGGCGATGTGGTAAGGCAGCCATCCTCCGGCCAGGCGCTCGGTCGAGGCTGGCCTACAGGTAGTGTTAAGGGGCAGGAGATTAATTACGGTATGAACCCGGACGTGGTTAATGACTCCCGCTATAGAAATAGGATGGAAGATGCGCTGCTGGCGATACCTACTATCTCGCTCGTAACAGACCTGTATAATCTGTTCGATCCCTCGGACGGCATTTACGTCAATGCTCGGAACCAAGGTCGCGCGTGGGAGCGGCCTACATCGGTGGAGCTAATCAATCCCGATGGCAGCGAAGGTTTTCAAATCGATGCGGGCCTGCGAATCCGAGGGGGCTTCAGCCGTGCCAGCAACAATCCTAAGCACGCGTTCCGTCTGTTCTTCCGGGCCGAATACGGCCAGCCGAGGTTGAAGTATCCGCTGTTTGGCGACGAAGGTGTCGATGAATTTGAGAACGTTGACCTGCGAACAAGCCAGAATTACTCGTGGGCTTTTCAAGCCGATAATCGAAACACGATGGTTCGTGACGTGTTTTCACGCGACGTCCAGCGTGACATGGGCCAGCCCTATACCCGAAGCCGGTATTACCACCTTTACATGAACGGACATTATTGGGGCCTCTTCCAGACGCAGGAACGTTCCGAAGCTTCGTATGCCGAGTCGTATTTCGGTGGTGATAAGGACGATTACGATGTTGTCAAGGTTGAGGCCGGCTCGTACGTTGTTGTTGCTACGGACGGCAATGCCGCTGGGTACCGCAGGCTGTGGGAGGCGGCCCGTGCAGGATTCGGGACAGACAGAGCGTACTACAAGATCCAGGGCTTAAATACCGATGGCACCCGTAATCCCAATTACGAAAGGTTGGTTGATATCGACAATCTCATCGATTACATGTTGTGCACTTTCTATGTGGGAGACTTTGATGGGCCGATTTCCAATTTTCTCGGCAACGACCGCCCCAACAATTTTTATGGTATCAACAATCGCGAGAATCCGGATGGGTTTAAGTTTTTCAGACACGATGCCGAGCACTCGTTGTTCGACCGCGATTGGGGTTATGACCGTACCGGGCCCTTTCCGGCCGGCCAGCAGTCTCAGCACTTCAACCCGCAGTGGCTTCACCAGCAGCTTGTGGCTCACCCTGAGTATCGGATGCGCTTAGCCGACCGCGCACATAAATACTTCCTCAATGGCGGTGTGCTGACCCCGGAAGCGTCCACAACTCGTCTAATGGCCCGCGCTGAGCAGATAGACCTGGCGATCATTGCCGAGTCGGCCCGGTGGGGCGATGCCAAGCGCTCAACGCCTTTTACAAAAGACAATCATTGGCTACCCGCCGTAAACTGGATTATTGACAACTACTTCCCATTTCGTACAGAAATTGTACTGAACCAGCTTAAATCCAAGGGTTGGTATCCTCGTGTGGAGGCACCGGCGTTCAGCCATCTTACGGCGCAGGTAAACCCCGGCTTTAATCTGACCATGAGCGCGCCAGCCGGCACAATTTATTATTCTCTCGACGGCTCCGACCCGCGCCTGACAGCGATGTCACCAGAGATTGGTATCAGTACTACCTTCGTAAGCGAGAATGCTGCTAAACGAGTGCTCGTTCCAATCCGCCCTATCAGCGACAGTTGGAAAGGCGATGGGATTTTCGACGATTCAAGATGGTCTGTCTGCCTCGGCGGCCCGGGCGGCCTCGGCTACGAAAGGAGCTCGGGTTATACAGACCTTATCACATTTGACCTCGAAGCACAGATGTATAGAAAAAATGCCACCTGTTATATCCGCGTCCCTTTTGCCTTTGATGGCAGCTCGGACGACTTCGACTTTATGACGCTGAAGGTCCGCTACGATGACGGCTTTGTCGCCTATCTCAACGGCGTCGAGGTTGCCAGACGCAATTTCACCGGTACACCGACCTGGAACTCCAGCGCTAACACCAACCACTCCGACACCGAAGCCGTCAACTTCGAGAACATAGACGTTTCTTCTTATCTCAGCGCGGTGAAGCCGGGTAACAATATTTTAGCCATCCACGGTCTGAATTCCTCCACCACCAGTACCGACCTTCTCATCTCCGCCGAGCTGGTTGCCGGCCAAAACAGTTTTCCTGGTGGCGGCACCTCGCCTGGTGTGCTCCAATATACGGGGCCAATCACGCTGCCCCATAGCGCCCATGTCAAGGCCAGGGTATTGAACGGCCGTATATGGAGTGCCCTCAACGAGGCGACCTTTGCCGTGGGCCAGGTAGCAAATAATATGCGTATCACAGAGATTATGTATAATCCGCAGAATCCAAATGAATCGAACGAACCAAACGAAGAATACATCGAACTGAAAAACATCGGAACCGAAACAATTAATCTGAATCTGGTCAGCTTCACGAATGGAATTGATTTTACCTTCCCGAACCAAGAAGTGTCACCTGGAGAATTTGTTGTAGTTATTCAGGACCGCAATGCCTTCGAATCCCGGTACGGCACAGCTATGAATATAGCCGGCGAATACTCCGGCAGGCTGAACAATGCCGGAGAGCGAATCAGGATGGAAGATGCTATCGGCCAAACGATTCTGGATTTTGACTACAAAGACGGCTGGCGCTCTATTACCGATGGTGAAGGTTTTTCTCTAACTGTAATAGACCCGATTAGCACTGACTCGTACAGTTGGAACGACAAAGAATGCTGGCGTGCAAGTGCATACGCTGGCGGCTCGCCAGGCGAAGATGACAGCGATATTATTCCCGACCCAGGCGCAGTTGTTATTAACGAGGTGTTGGCACATTCGCACGCCGATGCTGCGGACTGGATTGAGCTGCATAATACTACTGAGGTTGCTATCGACATTGGCGGCTGGTTCCTCAGCGACAGCAACTCTAATCTAACCAAATACCAGATTGCCGCCGGGACAAGGATTGCTCCAGATGGATATATTCTTTTTTATGAAGACCTGCATTTCGATAATCCGAGTGCCCCGGGTTCTCATCAGCCTTTTGCCTTGAGCGAGAACGGCGAAGAATTGTATCTGTCCTCAGATGAAGGTAGCCTTTTAACCGGATATCGGCAGGTCGAGGATTTCGGCGCTTCGGAAACCGATGTATCACTCGGCCGTTACTACAAGCCCAGCACCGGCAATTACAACTTTGTTCGAATGTCTGAGAATACTCCGGGTTCTGCTAATGCTTATCCGAAGGTCGGCCCGATAGTCGTCAATGAGATTATGTACAATCCGGATTGGCCGGTTGGTGGCTCATATACCAACGACCAGTATGAATACATCGAGCTGTACAATATCAGCGCCGAGCCGGTAACCTTGTATGATTATGACAAGGCTCAGCCGTGGAAGTTCACCGATGGTATTGACTTTACATTTCCGGAAGATGCGCCTGTTACGATACCAGCCGGCGGATATTTGTTAGTGGTCAAGGAGCCGGAGGCGTTTGCCTGGCGGTATCCGGCTGTTCCTGTTGAGAAGATTCTTGGCCCTTACAGTGGCAGCTTGAACAACGCCGGCGAGAGGTTGGAGCTTTCGATGCCGGGTGACGTGGACGAGTTTGGGACACGTTATTACATTCGCGTTGACAGGGTCAGTTACAGCGATGGTTTTCATCCTGAAGATTGTCCCGGCGGCGTTGACCTTTGGCCGAGGGAACCGGATGGCGGCGGCAATTCGCTTACGCGCAAGACCGGCGCAGATTACGGCAATGATTCTGATAACTGGATTGCAACCATACCTTCACCTGGATTATAGTCGGGATTTAGAGCCTATTCAAATAACCCGCTCTATTGCGGCCGGCTGCAAAGCCCGATGCCTGCGTTGTCAGCCAAAAATGTTCTCAACGTGGAGCAAACCACGCCTGGCGAGCATTTTTGGCCTGCCGCCTTGGCCTCGAACTTTTCGCTCGGCCTCATAACGACCCGGTTATTCGGATAAGCTCTTAGTGTGGGCATTTGTACACCCATTTCTCTTCCCAGCCAATCTGCATATTATCAGAACTCTCTTGTTATAAAGATTCAAGAGCGGCGAAGGACTTCTGCTCCTTTGCCCTGTTGAATCAAAGGAACGTAGCTTTCCAGCTCCGCCAACACCGTCGAGTCGGTCAGGTCAATTGTCATTTTCTTTTCGTGGGCCATATACGCAGCCATGACAAGCATTGTGATTAACCGACCGTATTCGAAATTGAGCAGAGCGTTTTTACCCTGTTCAAAGGCTGATGTTGCATCCCGCCACTCCGCTATATAACCGTAGAGGTCCGGCTCATTGTGATGAAGAAGCAAAACCCCGCGGCTCGCCTGTGCCTTCTCAAGGGCCAGCTCACTATCCGCAACGGCAGTGGCAGCCGCATCGCTGATAAACATACCCGTAGGTGACTGTAGTGAATTGACGGTGTACGAATAACCCGGACCGAAGGCTTCCATAAGGAGTCTCAGGCCGGGTGCATCGTACATCCAGGAATTTGTGGCCTGAGCTACACCGCTGATTCCCGTCTCGGGGTCCCTGAACTCTATGGTAACATTTGAATAGTCCTCGGCAGGCGTGGCTGTGTAATCGACACCTCTTTCCTTAAGCCGGCTAATCCATGGTTCTTTGCCCCACTTGAGCAGTGACATATTGGCAGTAGCTGAAACAGGCGCGAGGTATCCAGGCGGCTTGCCGCTGGGTGTCAGCATATACATCCCTACGGCTATACTGTGGCAGCCCATATCACAGCAGACACCGCCTCCCTGCCTTGTTGGGTCCCAGAACCACGGCTCGTGCGGTCCGCCGTGCTCTTCTGCGCTGCGGGCCAGATGCACAGAACCCATGCTCTGTTCCACTGCTGCAAGCTGACGCCGGGCCTCAACTACCGAGGGCATGTGAATCTGGTTTTCGAAGTAAGCGGTGGGTACACCGAGTGCCTTGGCCATTTTTACCATTATGTCAGCTTCCTGGAGGTTCCGGGCCAGAGGTTTCTCGCAAATGATACCCTTAATTTTGGTGCCGTTTTCGATTACCTTGGCTATGTTGCGCATGATTTCGAGGCGGGCAAAGTTAGGGGCAAAGATGCAAACTATGTCAACAGCAGCACAGAGTTCGGCGATGTTCTTGAAAACCTGGGTATTGCCCAGGCCATCGGCCTGTGCACATTTGGCAAGGGCCTCTGCGCCCTCGGGTGCGCAAACACCGGTTAATTCGACGCCACGGACCGAACACAAAGCCCTTTCGTGGAATCCGGCCACGAAACCAGCCCCAATCATTCCTATCTTTAACATTGTCTAATTCCTTTCATATCAAAATGTTACAGGCTGTTTTTCCTTAGAGCCTATCCAAATAACCCGCTCTATTGCGGCCGGCTGCAAAGCCCGATGCCTGCGTTGTCAGCCAAAAATGTTCTCAACGTGGAGCAAACCACGCCTCCGAGCATTTTTGGCCTGCCGCCTTGGCCTCGGACTTTTCGCTCGGCCTCATAACGACCCGGTTATTCGGATAAGCTCTTAGTTTTTCTGATATAGAAAAGCTATTCTGGTATGACTAATATCTACCTTACTTTTGATTATAGCACAACCGAAAAACTGGTGAAAATGACAGGAAATGGGCATTTTTTGGTAGATAACTTGAGCTTATAGGGCTGAATAGGTAGGGAGTAAATGATAAGTTCAAATAAGAACGAAGATGAGGATTTTAAAGTGAGTTTCAGGATTGATACCGGACTTTAGTCCGGCCAAGAGGGGTAAAACAGAAAATTTTCAGGGAGATTTTTCGATAAATACACGCCAAATATGTGTCAAAATAGGGCATATGGTACGAATAGGCAAAGGGAGTTTTTGAGCCAAATGCCCAAATTGGCTGAAAATCAGGGGTGAAAATGCAAAAACGTGCAAAAATTCAGAAAAATTCCATAAACTGGCAAAAAATGCACACTTTTTGGACACATTTATTGAGGGAGCCTGCCTAAATAGTCGAAAATATATGAACCGGATACTTTGCTGAGGATGTGTGAAAATTGGCTTAGTGAGCCGGCAGTATGACAAGGAATCAGTAGAGATTTTGGATATTGTTAAGTGAGAATTATAGGTGGCACAAGCGTGCCTAAGAAAACTAAAAGGAGACAAGAAATGCCCGCAACAAAAGTAGCTACGAAACATATCGCAAAGAAAAGCATCACAGAAAAGCAGATGGGTATGCCGGAGATAAGAGCGAAGGCTCAATCGCTCGGGATAGACCCAGGGAAAATGAAGAAGACGGAACTTATCCATACTATCCAGGTGGCAGAAGGGTACTCGCCGTGTTTTGGAAGGTCGAACGGTCAGTGTGGAAACACCGGCTGCTGTTTTATAAAAGATTGCCTTAAGGTCAGTCTGTGAAATCTGCTCTTTTGGTATTTAACATTTCACAACGTTCTCTATAAGGAAGGTTAATGCGAATGTACGCTTTTTTCGCACGCTGGGAAGATTGTTCAAAGCGAAGGATTTGAGTTTCAACTTTTTCAACTTATTTAGTTGACGACAGCGGATTTGTTCGGTATTTTTGCTTTTGTTTCAAGGAGTATCCTTACTGTCCCTCGGAGGGTGCCCCTAATAAAATACGAGGGAGTCTATATTTCAGGCTCAAAAAAAGAGCCTAAGGAGAATATTGTGGATAAAGGTAAGGTAAAATGGTTCAATGAGAGGAAGGGTTTTGGTTTTATCGTTCCCGACGATGGCGGTAAGGATTTGTTTGTCCACCACTCGAACATTTCAGCGGAAGGATTCAGGTCTTTATATGACGGCCAGGAGGTGGAGTTTGAGGTTGCCGAGGGTAAGAAAGGTCCCGAAGCAACGAATGTGCGTCCCTGCTGATTTGGATTGTGGTAAGTTTGGATATGAAAAACCACGGCCCCACTGAATAGTGGGGCCTTTTTAATTGATTCCGCCAAAAGACAGCGGGTCTATGATATCGATAGCTGGCGGTAAATAGCGCTTGGCAGAGAACATATAGCGTATAAAAAGAAACACAAATAAATTTGTGGGCTAAAAACTGAGAGCGATATTGAGTGCTGAATAAAGAACGCCGAAAAGAGGGCGTAGGCGCAGCTGAGCAAAGTGGTTCTTGGCCAGCGAGGAAAGCTCTAATTGTGATTAAGTCAGCCTAAAACTGCTCCAGACCTTTTCTTATTAACATTACCGCAATTGCTGCAAGCAGCAAGCTCATGATTTTGGACAGGGCTTTTGAGCCGGCTTCCCCCAGGAATCTTATTAGTGCAGAAGCTAATGAGAATACGAAACCCGCCAACAGAATGTTAACAATCACAGATATCATCGTTGGTACAAGCCCATATTGTGACACGATTACCAGAGAGGTGGTCAGAACAGCGGGGCCGACTATCAGTGGTGTCCCAAGAGGAACTGCACCAAGATCTTTGCTTGGGATGCGTCTTTTCTTGACCGGATTGATTATGTCGGTAATTGCCAGGCAAAAAAGTATAGCTCCTCCGGCGATCATAAAGTCGCCTATTGTAATTCCGAGCAGTCTGAAAGTAATCTTTCCGAGAAGAATAAAACCAATCGCTAGGCATGAGGCCGTGATAATGGATTGAATAATTACTTTCGCTCTTTCATTCTTTTCCAGTCCTTCGGTTATCGAGACGAATATCGGCAGCACTCCAATTGCATCAACGGCCACAAAAATTGGAATAAACGACAAGAAAATGTTTTTCAACATAGCATTACCTTTATTGTTTCACCGAACAGATCGATTCATAATTAAAAACAATATATAAGCCGAGTATATGACAAGAAATAAGCCGGCTTCCCACCTGTCAAGTTTGTGGTGTTTGCCAGTAAACATAGATATGAACAATAAGGAGCTGGCGAGAATAAGAACGCCGATATCTAAGTTGCTTTTTGATCCAAAGGGAAGGGGCCTGATGAGAGAGCTAATACCAAGGATAAAGAAAATGTTAAAGATATTGGAACCTACTATATTACCCACGGCAATTTCCGGATTTTTCCTGTAAGCGGCCATTGCGGATGTTGCCAGCTCCGGCAGTGATGTTCCGACCGCGACGATAGTCAAGCCAATGGTCGATTGGCTTATTCCCAGCGCAGCTGCCAGATTAACCGCGCCGTCGACAACAAATTTACCGCCCGAAATTAAGGCCAATAAGCCGACGACAATCATAATGGAGATTTTTTTTATACTGAGCTCTTTTGCAGGGTACAGGACTTCCGAGCCTTCAATGCGTTTGGCTATGCCGAGGGTATAGAAAATGAAAATCACAAAAAAGCTTAACAATACTAAACCATCCGTCCGGGTTAATGCAGAGCTGTCAGCGTTGTCAATTAATCTGTCATTGGCCAGAATACCCAACAGTAAGGCGGCAAGAAGGCTTAAAGGTATTTCTTTCCAAACGGTCCCTTTTGTTACTATAAGGGGGTAGATTATCCCTGAGATACCGAGAATAAGAAGTATATTAGCTATATTACTTCCTAAAATGTTGCCGATAGCTATGTCGGTACTTCCCTTTAGACCGGCGAATACGTTTACGGCAAGCTCCGGCAGGGATGTTCCAAAGGCGACAACTGTCAGACCAATCATAAGGTCGGATACGGACAGCTTCCTTGCCAAAGCACAAGCCCCGTCAACAAGAAGGTCTGCTCCTTTAATTACCAGAACAAAACCCACAAGCACCGATAAAATAACCCAAAGCATAAGCTCTTTCTAAACCAGGAAATGTTAAGGTTATTGATTTTTAAATTCTATATGATAATCTAAAATCGCCGGCAAGCAATATTGCTTTAAAACAAATAAGGGAATTTTGATTTCGCAATAGGTGGTTCTTTGATATTGTATGGTTTGAGATTCGGATGTTTTATGTTAGGGATTGAGAATGTGAGGTCAGATATGGATTGTCCGGCGTGTGGGAAGTCGATGGTGGAAGAAGGTTTTGGTGATGTTCGGGTCGATGTGTGCAAGAGTGGATGCAAAGGAATATGGTTTGACTGGGGAGAGTTGAAAGAGCTGGATGAGAGTCACGAAGGCGCCGGCAGGGCGCTTGAAGAGGCATTGAAAAGCCCGCGGGTCCATGATGCCGGGCGTGGGCCGTTGAATTGCCCAAAGTGCGGGCTGGCAATGCATGAGCACAAGTACAGCAAAGCTAAAGGAGTTAATGTGGATGAGTGTTACGGGTGCGGGGGATTTTTTCTTGATAGCGGAGAGCTAAAAGTGATAAGGGAAAATTACATGAGCGAAAGCGAGAGGGATACTTATGTACAGAAGCTCGTAGCGGATACGCCCCTGGGAGCAGATGCTGAGAGAGCAAATATTAGAGCAGGGGCGTGCCAGATTTTGGGTGGCCTTCTTAGCAGAAGATGGCCTTTCATCTGGCCATGAGATAAATTCTATTTTGCAGGTTCATTGAAGAGGAACAAATAATGAGAGGTTTAAAATTATTAATCTTAGCTGTGATGTTTGGATTAGTTGTTTGCGGATGCAAGAAAGAGGAGGGCGGCGCGGATACGACACAAACAACAGAAAAAGAAGAGACGGGAAAGGAGGCCTCTATGGGTATTACAATACAATGGCTGGGACATGCGAGTTTTAAGATTTGCCACGAAAATACTGTCATATATATCGACCCTTGGAAATTGAAAGAATCACCGCACGATGCGACGCTGGTGTTAGTAAGTCACAGTCACCACGACCATTACTCACCGCAGGACATTGCCAAGGTTAGCGGGCCGGATACGAAACTGATTGCTTCGGCTGATGTTGTTGCAAAGGAAAAAGCAGGAGAAGCAATTATGCCCGGACTGACGGTCGAATTGGAGGGTGTAAGGACCAGAGGTGTGGCCGCGTACAATCCTAATAAGCAGTTTCATCCGAGGGCGAACAACTGGGTCGGCTTTTTAATCGAGATTGGTTCGAAGCAGATATATTACGCCGGTGATACGGACCTGACGGAGCATATTAAGAACCTTAAAGATATTATCGATGTGGCCCTGTTACCTGTGGGTGGTACATACACGATGAGTGCAGAGGAAGCAGCCGAGGCGATCAAATATTTTAAGCCCGCGCTGGCTATACCGTATCACTGGGGCGATATCATAGGTGGTCAAGAAGATGCTGACAAATTCGCAGCCTTGGCGGAGTGCGAGGTGAAGATTTTAACGGCCGGGGAGAGTACCAGTTTTTAGTTAGATTCTTCAATCCTTCGGCTTCGCTCAGGGCAGGCCCTTTGGTTATGCTCAGGGTAAACACCTTTGGCTACGCTCAGGGCAGGCTTTTGAATTGTGAGTCACAGATTGCAGAGTTTTTTTTCTGAAAAAGTCGATTCGGCTTGTGAAAAAAGCGGATGTTTTAAAGGAAAAGCCGGTTAGGACTAAATAGAGAGAAGTTATGGTGACGAAGAAAACAGCGCCGTGGTTTTTGTGGCCTTTTGTGGCGGTGTGGGATTTATTAGCCCTCGTGCTGAACATAACCGGGCGCGTATTGGCGGCGATATTGGGAGTGGGATTGATGGTGGTGGGAATTGCGCTTACTATGACGGTTGCAGGTGCACCGATTGGTATTCCGTTTACCATCCTTGGATTTTTGCTGATGATAAGGAGCATATTTTAGTTCCTTCGAAGTGAACTTGGAGGGTGGTTTTGAGATTGCCACGGCCACATTCTGCGGCCTCCTAAGAAAATAAACGGTTTTCGTATTGCGAGTTTTGAGATTGCCACAGTCGCCTGCGGCTCCTTCGCAATGACATTGTTGGTCCATTTTCTTATGCATACTTCCTGAGAATCAGGTCAGGTGCTCGCAATGACAATTTTTGAACAGATTCCTCGACTTCGCAGTGCTTCGCACTGCTCCGCTCGGAATGACGGAGGAAAGCGGATTGTGCCTGGGGTGACGAACTTATCGGGGTGGTAAGTCCAGGTTTCTCTTACAGCGTGGGCAGGCAACCTTGTTGGGTTTGAAATTCGGGGGTATCTTTAGCTTTAGGTCGCAGAGGCAGGTTAAAAATACAAACTGATTTACCCTTCGCATAATGTCGCCGACCTGGCGCATCTGGGTTTCTTTGCGCTGCTCTTTTTTGGTTTTAACTTCAGCTTCTCGCAATGCAATATCCTCTTTGGTTAGGGCGGCAGGGGGGATAACCGTTTTGGTGTGCGTTACCTTTGCAAAAGCATTTGAGTAGTCTTTGAAAGATGCGCCGTGGGTCATATTGCGCAGAATCCTTACCCTTTCGGAAATCGGCGGATGTGTGCTTGTCAGGTCGGATAATTTTCTCTGCTTCTTTTTCTTGAAAGGATTGGCAATATACATCGGTGCGGTAACCTTGTTCACAGTAGCTAATTGGGGTGAGGGGTCGTTGGCAATTTTCTCCAGCGCGCTGGCAAGGCCTTCAGGATAGCGGGTCAATCTGGCGCCGCCGGCATCGGCGAGGTATTCACGTCTTCTCGATAGTGCAAAGTATAACAGGTATGCCATTATCGGCGCCAGGATTGCGGCAACTATTGCGATTACCAGCATAATAATCTGTGCCTGGCCGCCGCCTTTGCCGCCGGATGAATATCTTCGGCGCGAGCCCATCATCGAGCTGTAGAACATTCCTCGCAGAAAGACCTGTGATAGTAAGACAATAGAGCCGAGCATTATGCCGGCGAGTGTAACAAAAAGGATGTCGCGGTGGAGGATATGGCTTATCTCGTGGGCGATGACACCCTGGAGCTCGTCACGGTTGAGTCGGGCTAAAAGACCTGCTGTTACGGCGACCGAAGCGGTCTCGGGTTTTCGGCCGGTCGCAAAGGCGTTAGGGGCGGGGTCGTTGATGATATATATTTTGGGCATCGCGGGCAGGCCTGCAGCTATTTTCATTTCTTCAACTATATTGAACAATTGAGGATGCACATCATGGGTAACTAATTTGGCTTTGCTTGCAGCCAGAAGGATTTGGTCGCCGCTTGAGAAGCTTATCAATGTTAGAATCAACCAAATAGCTGTTGCAATTATCAGGCCGAAAAAACCACCTTCGGCGCCGAAGAAACCCAGTCCAATAACAAAGCCCAGGAGTAATAATACGGCTGCCATTACCACCATCAGGACGATGGAGTTTCTCTTGTTGGCTCTAATCAGTTCCCACATATTTTGCGACTCATAGCTCGGCTAAGCCCTCCCAAACAAGCCTTCGACGAACTCAGGCCAGGGCTTGAGGGCACAAGACTTTTTACCGACGCCCCACACAAGTTTGTACTACTCTGCTAAACAGCGCTTCGCTGCGAAGCACAAGAGGGTGCCACGCTGAGTTCCAATAAAATGCAAAGTTAAATAGTATCTGTTGCAGAAAACAAAAACCAACAATGTCACCCCTGCGAAAACAGGGCTCCAGAGTGAAAAAGCTGGATTCCCACTGGAGTTTATCCCGCACACGATGCGGGGCGGGAATGACAAATACTTTTTCTGCAACAGGAACTAAATATTAAAAGCTTACCTTCGGGACTTCTCGCTCAGCGGCGATTTCAATCTCGAAGAAATCGCGTTTGACAAACTTGAACACACCGGCAACGATGTTCGAGGGGAACATCTGAATCTTGTTGTTGAAGAACAAGACCTGGTCGTTGTAACTCTGCCTGGCAAAAGCGATTTTGTTCTCGGTGCTGGTCAGCTCTTCCTGAAGTGAAAGGAAGTTCTGATTGGCCTTTAAGTCGGGATAGTTCTCAACGACCAGCATGAATTTGCTGAGCGCTTCGCCGAGAGCACCTTCGGCTTTTGAGGCATCAGCGACGTTTTTTGCTCCCATAGCCTGGCTTCTTGCGTTTGTTATGGCCTCAAAAGTCCCACGCTCATGCTTCATATAACCTTTGGCGGTTTCGACAAGGTTTGGAATCAAATCGTGCCGGCGTTTTAGCTGGACGTCAATCTGTGACCAGGCATTGTTGACCTGATTGCGAAGGCGAATTAAGGCATTGTAGATGCCGATGGCAAAAATAATGAACAAAGCCGGAACAACAAGCACGACCAGGACAAGAATAACGAGCAGCGTTGACATAAGTTATCTCCTTTTATTGAAGGTGCTTTGCCGGTTTTACGATTTCATTTTTTTCATTACTAATGCCACGACAAGAACGACGGCGGCGACGACAATTAATACTATGCTCCAGGTACCCATAATTTTCTCCTTTCATTCAATTTGATTATGTCCAAACATATCTGTTAACAATTTTTGAATTTTATTGTCTTTGTCCAGCTCTGCTCTGTCGAAGATGTCGTGCAGCTCACCTTTGTCGAACCATAGGCCATCGCCTTTGCGGCATTTGTCGATGAGCAGGGTTGGTTTGGAGGAGCCAACGATGACCTTTTTCATTTTTTTGTCGCAGATGGGACATTTTCTTATTTTTTCAGTGGAGTTAGAATCGGTTTTGAATGCACCGAGCAGTTGTTTGGCCTTTTCCGGCTCGACGAGCAGGAGTTCGAGTTCGCCGGCATCGAGCCAGATGCCGCCGCAGTCGGTGCAATAATCAATTTCGACTTCCTGGAGCTCAAGAGTAATCATCGCATTTTTACAAACCGGACAATCCATATTTAAAGACCCAAGACTACAGACTCAAGACCAAAGATAACAGACTCAAAACCCAAGATAACAGACTCAAGACCAAAGATAACAGACTCAAGACCCAAGACAAAAGACCCAAGGCCAATTGTCAATGGCCAACTCTGCGAAATCAGCGGTGAAAGTCTATAGTTTCAACCGAGTAATTCTACTATTAAGACGCAGAACAACATAGAGAAATTCAAAAATTAAAATGTAAAATTTATCTATTTATTGCCCTGTTTTTTTATTTCGCAGTTTTTGGTTTTTTATCTCTGCGCTAGCTATTGACGTAATAATAGTTCGTTATTTTATATTGTCAGGGTAGTGACGTCAAGAAATGAATATCAAATATACAAAGTTAAAAGGGCGGCGTAAGTCGGCAGGGGCAATTGGGTAATAAGTTGCGGATTATGCGTTGCCAATTGTGTTTTGGGTTGTGATTTTTTGATTATTATCGGGCTTTTGTAAGTTGTCGGTTGAGCAAGAGAGAACAGAGTGAGTCTTGAGGCTGTGCCCAAAGTGGTTATAATCTTGAAAGCAAGCTGGCAGTTCCGGCATGTTGAAATTAGTTTTGTTAAGCGAGTACAGCATTTCATATTTGTAAGAAAAAGAAGCTTTCGAGTGCCGTGTAAAAAGAAAATGGAGAAATAAGACTCAATCAAAAGATTAGCTTAGGACTTGTAAATAAATTATCTTCCATTTTTGTCTGGCTGCGGCTTCGGCTGGCGGTGTCAGCAAAACTCGGACTACCAACCAGTAGGCCTGCATTTTGCTTCCTTGCCAGCCTTGTCCTCGCTGGAGCCAAAACGAAACCTAATTTCTTTACCAGTCCTTACTGGTTAAAAATGATATGCAAGATTCTTGGGGAAGTGAGCCGATATAATTAAATGAGGTGGTAATATTTGTCCTTGACGAGAGCAATCTAATTGATTATTGATTGGTAATTATTGTAAATCAATGTACTTAAGGGCACTGGAAAATGATAGTTGACTGCCATACACATATAAATTGTGCTTCGGATGATGTTGAGATGTCTGAGCATTTAGCGGCGGCGGAGATGGTGGATGTTTGCATAGTATTAGCTGCCGCAAATGGACCGAGCGAAGAGGTCAATAAGGGATTGGCTGAGTATGTGAACAAGTATAAAGAGAAGATGGTCGGTTTTGCAGTTGTGGAGCCGATAAAAGATAAAATCGGCATTAATAATCTGAAATCCATCAAAGATAAATTGGGGCTTAAAGGGTTGGTTTTGCATTGTTCGGCCTGTGGTTTGCATCCTGCTAACAGCAGGTCGATGCGGTTTTATGGGTCGGCCCAGGAGCTTGGTCTTCCTGTTTTCTTTCATAACGGTGATTGTACTCTTAGAGCGGATGCCGTTCTGGAATATGCCCAGCCATACCTTTTGGATGAGGTTGCGAGAGAGTTTTCAACTTTGAAAATTATCATCGGAGATATGGGTATGCCGTTTGTTGAGCAGACATTGTCGGTAGTGGCTAAGCACAAAAATGTGTATGCGGATTTGACGATAAGGCCGAGCAATGTCTGGCAAACTTACAATACGGTTGTAGCAGCGTATGAGCGGGGGGTGATGGATAAATTATTGTTCGGTAGTGGATTCCCGTCAGGTAATGCCGGCCATTGCATCGAGACACTGCTGGGCTTTAATATGCTTTTGGCTGATAAGAATCTGCCGACGGTTCCGCGAGGTAGTATTCGAAACATCATCGAACGTGACACGCTGGAGTTGCTCGGAATAAGAGATAAGAGCACGGAGGCACAAGAAGAAAGAAGCGAAAAGACGAAAGAGCATAAGAGCGTAAGAGCGTAAGGAGACAATTACGAGCAAGGAAAGCGGGAAGATAAGCATCAATGGCTGAGCTATTGGAAGAGCAAAGGGAAAGCTGGGGGACGCGTGGTGGATTTATTCTGGCGGCGATCGGCTCAGCCGTGGGCCTGGGAAATCTGTGGGGGTTTCCTTATAAACTCTACAGCTATGGGGGCGGGGCGTTTTTGATTCCGTATATTATCGCTCTTCTTGTGGTTGGCATCCCCATAATGGTTCTTGAGTTCAGTATCGGCCATTATACGCAGCGTGCGGCGCCTGATGCTTTTAAGCGGGGGCATAGGCGTTTTGAGATGGTCGGCTGGTGGGGGATTGTTCTGGCTTTTGTAATAGTCACTTATTACCCGGTGATTTTGGCGTATTGTTTCAGCTTCCTGTGGTACAGCATCGTCGGGATTTTTAACGGCGGGGAGCTGCCCTGGGCGGGCGAGGGGATAGAAGGTGTCAAGAACGCCAAGAGTTTCTTCAATGACACATATCTGGGCAAGATCGACATCGAAGATGCCCGTTTCTACCTTGGGTCTATCCGCTGGAACATAGTCTGGCCGCTGCTCATTACCTGGGCGGTGATGTACTTCTGTATTTTCAAGGGTGTGCGCCTGGTTGGTAAGATCGTCTGGCTCACGGTTCCGCTGCCGTGGCTGATGCTGCTGATCCTTACGGTGCGAGGCCTGACCCTCGAAGGCAGCATGCAGGGCCTGACGTATTATCTCGACCCCGTGTGGTCCGAGCTGGCAAAGCCTATAACGTGGCGCTATGCGTTCGGACAGGTATTCTTTTCGTTGAGTCTTGCCTACGGTATTATGATTACGTACGCGAGTTTCCTTCACAGAAAAAGCGATATTAATAACAATGCGGCCATCATCAGTATTGCGGACTTTGCGACGAGTTTTGTAGCGGGACTGGCCGTGTTTGCGACGTTGGGGGGAATGGCTTTTGTGACGCAGCTCGGGGACAATCCGGTTGCGGTCGAACAAGTGGCGGAAACGGGTCCCTCACTGGCATTTGTGGCGTTTCCGTATGCACTTGCGCAACTGCCTTATTCGGCGTGGTTCAGCTTTGTTTTCTTTTTTGCACTTGTAACGTTGGGAGTTGACTCGGCCTTTTCAATGACCGAATCAATTCTGGCCAGTATTATCGATAAGACCGGATGGCGCAGGAGCATTGTTCTGCCCGTGATGAGCGTAGTGGGATTTCTGTTCGGTCTGTTTTATATCACAGAGGGAGGATTTAACTGGCTTGGCACCATCGACGGATTTGTCAACGGCACGTGGGGCATAGCGTTTATGGGGCTGCTGGAGTGCGTGGTTTTAGGCTGGCTTTGGCGGATTGGGACGCTGCGACGGCACGCCAACAGCCACAGCGACTGGAAATTAGGCAAGTGGTGGGACTATCTTATACGCTTAGTGATTCCTGTTTTTCTCGGCACACTTTTCTTCTGGCAGCTTTTTGACGACATCAGCGGGGAAGGATTCTTGCGGACGCCGGAAGGTGACTGGATATTGCCAAACTGCGTTGGGCTGGGAATTGTGGCGTTAGTGCCTGTCGTGGCTATTATTCTGAGCCTGGCCAGGGGCCGCACGGACGTCAAGGAGCCGGAACGGGCCGAACAGGGCCTGGCCGTTGGTGGGAGACGTGAAGGGGCAATAGCTTTTTTTGCGGCGTCGAGCATTGCAGTTTTGCTCATTCTTTGGCTTACTGTGCCAATATCGCAGGTGGTAAAACAGGTCATTCTTTGGCTGTCGTTGGTCGGCGGCGTGGTTACGATGCTATTGAGCAATTATGTACTGGATAAGCACCATACTTCCACGAGCCAGGCATCCTGGCTGGCAAGATGGGCGGGGATAATTGCAGCTATGGACATAAGCGCAGCTATTGCGATAATCCTGATTGGCCTGGCTGATGGGGCGGAAATTGAGGAAACGACGGCACCGATTCGCGACAAATTGAGCGGCGTTTCTTACATCATTCTTACGGTTGTGTTCCTAATCATCATAGGCGGCCTGGGCTGGTGTTTTTACAAGGCTTTGGCAGCGGCCAGTAGAGATACAGGGGTTCAACATCCCGATGAGATTGGTGACGAGAGACAGCGAATTTAGTTTTTAGTTATGATTGTTTAGTTTTTAGTGAGCTCAAAACCCAGCACTAAGAACTCAAAGCTATAATTATGTGCTATTTTGGTTTGAAGCCTTTGACGTCTTTGCCGGTGTATTTTGCGCAGGCCTTTTCCAGGTCCACATCGCTTATGTTCGCCAGCGTGCACAGCCAGGCGAGGACATCTGCAAATTCTTCCTCTTTATTTTTTTGGTCCTCAGATGCAAGTGCGGTGGCGAGTTCTCCGACCTCTTCGATAAACCACATAAACGTGGCGGGGATGCCTCTTTGTCGGTCTCGCTTTTCATATTTTTTGGAAATTAAACGTTGAAATTCGCTGATATTCATTTGGTAAGTTCCCAATTTGCAGGTGCACAAGGCATAAGCTCCCTTGTGTTCTTATATTCTACCTTCTATCTATCCTTTATTAGTAAAGCAAGGTTCAAAAGATATTTCAAAATTAAAAATGGACAATAGCTCATAGGATTATTAAGTTTTTGTGTTTCAAATTGCAAGGACTTTCTCTCTACAATAGACGACATTTGTAAATTTCAGGAAATGGCTTCAAATTGCAGGAGTTTCTTCAACGAATAGCCGAATGGCCCAAAATTTTTTCCAGGCGTGCAAAAGACTTGACATCCGAAATGTCCTAACGTAAGATTCCCTTACAATTTACGGTTTTGTTACGGAGATTACTATGGCTGAGATTAAGCCAAGAATAAGCGTTGAGTATGCCGAGAAAGCGACGATAGTTGGTTTTACCGACGAAAAAATCCTCGAAGAAAGGGACATTAAGGCGCTTCAGGATTCGATTATGTCAATTGTTGAGCAGACGGAGCGGATAAAACTGATTTTGGATTTTGGCAATGTCCAGTTTTTGTCGTCTGCTGTTTTAGGACTTTTAATAAGGCTTAGCAAGAGGATTTACGAACACGACGGCCAACTAAAACTTTGTAATATAAACCCAAAGATATTCGAGATTTTCAAAATAACACGGCTGACCAAAACTTTCGATATTTATAAAGATGTTGAAAGTGCGGTCGAGGATTTATCTCAAGCGAATTAGGTGAAAGCTTTATTGTTTGGCTTATGGTATCAAAAGCACCAATCAGTTGCTCGATAGTTGTGGAAAGCAGGCCCTCTGCTATTGAAAAGGTGTGCGAGCAGATCCTTTCTAAGCTCAAAGCCAACGGTTTCGACAAAGATGATATTTTTGCGGTTCATTTGGCCCTGGAGGAGGCTTTTCTCAATGCCGTCAAGCACGGTAATAAAATGGACCCCACCAAAGAGGTTAAAATCGACTATTCTGTTGGTTTAGATAAAATTGAAATTTCCGTGACGGACGAAGGGGAGGGGTTTGAACCGGAAGCAGTAGCAGATCCGCGATACGGCGAGAGTCTTTACAAGCCCGGGGGCAGAGGATTGCTGCTTATAAACTCGTATATGGATATGGTTAAATTCACTGAACAAGGCAATGGTTTGTATATGGTCAGATATAAGGAAAAACCATCTCTAACAAAAAGGGCGGACCAAACAAAAGTATAATCAAAAGCAGTCCCTTGCCGGCGAAATCAGGAAAAGTATGTTTAGCAGAGTTTTTATTTTTTGCAGTTGTTTGTTTTTTTTAGGCGGTTGTGCATCCAATGACGAGCTGATGCCGGAGATTGTACAGAGCTCCGGCTCTAAGTCCGTACTTATTCCGCCGATGGTTGTAAGTCCGAAACAAAGCCGAGGAAATGCTGTTGGAAATGTACCAAGAGGCTGGTTACCACCTTCGCAGTTGGAAAAAGAGTGGGTTGCTATAGTGATACATCACTCAGCGACAGAAACAGGAAATACAGCTATATTTGACAAGATGCACAGAGAACAGAACCACTGGGCAGGGGTCGGCTACGATTTTGTTATAGGTAACGGCACAGACAGCGGTGACGGCGAGATAGAGGTTACTTTTCGCTGGCGAGAGCAGATTCCCGGCGCTCATTGTGGAGGAACGGCCAACAATTGGGCCAATGTAGATGGGATAGGGATTTGCCTTGTTGGTGATTTCGATCACACAGTACCTACAGGACGACAGATGCAGTCCCTTTTGAGATTGATTCGCTTTCTACAAAATCGGTATGGAATTTCGAAGAGCCGAATTTACGGTCATAAGGCCACTCCGGGAGCGCATATAACTGACTGTCCCGGGAAAAGGTTCCCAATTACCAGGCTGAAATCGATGCTTTAATTACTAAATTTATACCTATATCCACATTCAGACGGCGTGTTTTCCGCGTCCTATAAACTCACTTTCAAACTCCGTCCCGCACCAACTCTGTCAGGTGTGTGTGTAGCGTAAATCAACGTTTCTGGGCGTTTATTGGGGTTTTACGTGCTCTCAGAAATCTGGAAAAAACGTCTTGATTTGTTAATAGACGCCTTTTTAAGGCTAAAAAGGGCATTTTCATGCTACACAAATACCCAGTTGGTGCGGGATGCTTTTTTGGCGGAATTAAGCCAAAATATTACTGCTAAGAAAGTTGCCGTGTAATTATACCGAAGTTTTCGCTGGTAGCGTTATTCAACAATGGAAGTAAGGAGCCGGTCGAATGAATATGCATGAATCATTGTGTTCCCCTGGCTTTATGCTAACCGAGCAGGTTGCACGGCAGATTTTTGAGGTTTTGCCCGAGGGAGGGGCTACAATAGTAATTATAGACAGGGAAGGCAACAACTGGCCCAGCGACCCGGAAGAATTTGCCAAGCTGAACATCAGCGAGTCATTTTTGAAAGAGCTTTGCGCCAAGATTGACGACGGTGCTGAGCCGGTCGTGACCGGTGCCGATGATTGCAGTGTGATTGCTGCACAATTGGCGACCGAACGGAGTAATTGCGGATATGTCGTTATCGCTCTGCCGCAATACAGCCCTGAATCGATATTGATAAATATTGACCTGATTGAAATGTTGCTTAATCAAATCGGCTTGATAGCCCAGCTAATTGAGAAGAACAATCTCCTTTACGAAGTTCAAATGAAACACTATCGGGTGTGCGGCCAGAGTGAGATAGCTCTGAATTAAGGAGCTATCAGACCCAGCGCATTGCTTTTTCCCCCTAAATCGTTTTGCTATAAACTTTCGATGTTAACTGTTTAGATTTAGCATTTTATGGCCGAAGTGTTTGTTGGACTTTGTGCATGTGTTCACATGCACAAACTTAAATGTTTTCTCAATAAAAGAAAGTCTTGCAATCTATTATCTATTATTTGCGTTCTCTGTGTCTTTGTGCTTTTGCCACTTTGCCGCTAATCAGCTTCACTATTCATCCTGAGCGGAGTCGAAAGACTGCCTTTGCCATAAGGCATCTGCCGGAAGGCATCCTGTGGACTGTGGAATGGCTTCCGCTTTCTGCTTCTCTGCCTTCTGTCTTCCGTGCTGCGGCGGGCTCAGCCAAGATAGCGCCCCGACGAGATGATTTCCGTCTTCTGTTCTATACCGGCTGGTTATTAATTGTCAGGGTTGACTCTCATATCTGCTCTGCCGACCTATTTATCCTATGTTGCTACTTCCATCGAAGTTTCTGGAGTTCTTCTTTTGTGCGAATAAATTTAACAGTGCCATCATTTAAGAGAACACATCCACCCTTAGGATCGTGGTTGTCGAAAATGAAAAGCTCAGGCCCACCGTGTTGATTCCAGCCGCCTTTGGTCTCAAATAAAAGCACCATATCTGGCAGAGAATCCGGCTTACAGTTTAGGCTCATCGCGTAATGGCAACGACCTGCACCAACTGCAGGACAAATATATAACCTCGTATTACGTTTATCACTCATACCTTCACTCTTGTAAGCACGTACCATATAATTACACCATTTAGCTGGCGTTGGATATACAATCTCAATTGCGCTGGATTGTCCCTTTAGGAGATTTTTCTCGGCTTTGTTATACAAACGCAACCGGTACCAGAGGTTTCTCAGATTGGCTGCACACTGTACTCGTAACTCCATTTTCTGTATTTGTGGTGTACATATCTTTAGGCTAGGAATACCTTCGGTGTATGTGAATCGGTAATTTTTCTCGGTAATAATGGAATAATTATTATATATAGGAAGAGACATTAGACACTCATTATCACGATAACAGACTATATTCGCCTTATTTCTTTCACGGACAATTCCGCCAGTCGGTTCACCTTTACCAACGTCGTAGGCAAGAGCCTTAAGATATGAAGTATCTTCCACAACAATGGTCTTTTCAGACCGGAGGTACTCCAACTCTTTATGGCTTAACAGGCTCTGCTGACTGGGATATGGAAAGAAATACTCAAGCATTGAAGGTTGATACTGAATTTCGACTCTTGTACAGGGATTCAAATCAGGGGGATCTAATCTATACTGGTCTTCTTTTTCTTCATAAGGAATGTACAGGTCTTTAATAGTAGTCCGTAAAACCTTTTCACCTTTGAAAGCCTGATGTGTATAGGGGATTAAAACCTCTTCGTCCCTTTGCCTTAAGCTTTCATTTTTCTCATTGAATCCCAGCAATCCTATAAACCAGTCCTTAATGGTCATGGTATAAGTGGGATCAAGAAGTCTCTTTGCATTGGTTTTTTCTACTTCCTCAAGCATGCTGAAAATCATCTTGGGCAGGTCACCGGTATAATAGCCGATTTCGATAGTCATGCATGTTGCGTATTCAATTCCTTTAGCTTCTCGTCGCTTGCGAGTTAAACCATATTTAGGCTTGACAGGTATAGTTAGGGAAATCGATTCAGTTTGAATTTCTCCGGCGCGCAAATGAATATATCTACCATAGAAGGGATTGCTAAGCACCGATGTTGGCAAATCATGCCGTTCCCTTATCATAAGGGTTTGGCTGTCTTCGGTCATGAATACTTCAGCATTCGTTCCAGACTCACCCGGCCCCATCAAAATCCAAACATCGTCCTCAGAATCATTTCTTATCTCATAGCGTAACTTGAGAGTATTTTCGCTAACTTCCAGGGAGCTTACGACGATCTTTGGGTTCCCTTCTTCCATACCCGTATCTGAGTAAGCATCTGGTTGTGACCTTATCTGTGTTCTCGGGAAAATAAGAAGAGAAAACACCACAATTAAAATCGTTGTAGATCTGACCATTTCTAATCCTTTCACTCGAAGATATTAGGATTTCTATACTAATAATTTATAACGTATCCAGAATTATATTCATTCCAAGCCTTTTTAGCGTTATTGGCTATATCTTTATTACTCTCTCGAACACCAGACCTTGGAAAGAGGTTTGTGTATCCTGGCACTTTTGTAAAAAAGCTAAACCGTAACTGGTTTTCCATCCTCACGGCTTTTATCTCTTTAACAATAATATTATCTTCGTTGTTGGCACACACATCTATCCACGCATGTGACAATTCGTGAGCAAAGCCAACTAGTTTATAACCATCTTCAGTCACATGCCCGGCGGGTACGAGAGCGTCTCCTTCATGTTGAACATACCTAAGCAGATCTTTGTCCATGCGGCCTCCAGCGTGTCCCATACCCACCCGTGTATTTGTTCAAGCATCTTTTGTTTTTCAAAGGAGAGTTTTCCTATTTTAAAATCTCGCCGTCGCGACGTCACCCAGGAACCAAGATTGTAGCCATGTTTAGTAAAGTAGTTTCGGGGGACCAGCGTGTCACCTTTTTGCTCTGTGTACTCTCTGAGAGCTGCTAAACATTCCAACCAAATGGCCTCGTTTTTGTTCCAAGCCCACTCTGGTAATTCTTCAAGGGCTTGTTGTTTTTCCAAAGATAGTTTTCCTTTTCGGTAGTCTATACGTTGTTTAATAATCCAGTACCCAAGATTATAACCATCATTTGAAACGTACTTGATTGACACAAGCGCACTATTTTTGTGGTCTACATACTCTTGCAAATGATCAAAGCCTTTTTGCCACATATCGTCAAAAACATCCCAAGTCCAGCCTAGTAATTGCCCGATCGCCTTTTGTTTTTCCACAGATAGCTTTCCTTCCGCATAAGCCAACCGTTGTTTCCTAACCCACCCTCCAAGTCTGAAACCATCCTTATTTGTATACTTAGCAGGTACTAGCGAATTTCCGTAAGCTTCTACATAATTCTCCAGCAAACCAAACCAGAACTCCCATGAAGATGTAGTCCGTCCGACAAGCTTAACAATGAAGGATTCTGCAAAGGATTTCCCAACCGTAATCGGCAGATCTATAAAGAGCTTTTTGGGTAAAACTAATCCCTTATTGCCATAGCGGCCGATTTGACGGCGGAGTTGGTCTAATGTTTCGGCTAGAACGTCATCGTGTGCCCGGAGTGCCGTGAGCACATTCCAGATCGGCTTGAATATTGAACTATCGAGAGCAATTTCTGCATCCTGGTCCGTGTCGATAAACACCGGTAATACGACAGTACCAACTTTCTTATCATGTGCTTTGCGAATCGCTCGTCCGACCGCCTGTACAATATCGACTTGGGAACTACGCGGATCAATAAAGGCGATGCCATCGAGCGTGGGAAGGTCGATACCTTCGGACAGACACCGAGCATTTGCAAGCAGACCCCGTTCCCCATCTTCTAAGTGCTGAAAGCGATTGAGCAAGGCATCGCGTCGGCCGCTTGACATCTCTCCGGTCACATGTTTTGACCAAAGGTAACCGTTGGGTCGAGAGTTCTCCGGCATCCAGTGGATTACATCAGGTAATCTATCACTAAATTCTTTTGCGCGTTTTATTCGACCATGAAAACTGATAACTCTTTTCAGATCGTATTTGCTAATTGTCTTAGCGAGCGCAATGTGGCTTGCGAGCGTACGAGCATCAGTAATCTTTTCGCCATCGGTGGTTACTAGTTTTCCTTTTTCTGCGTATTCTCGATAGGTAGGCTCGTCCACGCCTACTATAACAACCTGATAGTCGGAAAGTAGATCTTGCTCAATCGCTTCTGAAAAGCTCAGCCGATGAGAAACTGAGCCAAACTTGCTCTCATCGTCCATCGACGCAATCTCAAAGTCAACCAATTTGGCATCTTTACGCACACGGTCGGTAAAGTAGCGGGGCGTCGCCGTCATGAAGAGTCGCCACTTTGCTTTGATGGCTGTTGCGTCTAGAATCGTAGCGAAAGTACCTGAGACCGGCCCTGCACAACGGTGCGCCTCGTCAGCAATAGCAAGGTCGAATGCTGGAACATGGTCCCGATTAAACGCATCTGCAATTACTTGAGATGACTGGTATGTTGAAAACAATACAAGGCAGCCTCGCTGGCGAATAAATGCCGCTACTTCATCAGGGTCTGTCGTCACTGGCAGACCCAAGTCGCTCGTCTTTGACACCAGACGATCCTCTCCTCGAACGGTATCGTCCGAACAAACCGGGAGATAGCGAAAGCTTTGAGAGGCATTCGCTGTCCACTCCCGGAGAGTCTGGGCGAGCAGAGAAAGTGATGGCAGAAGCACAAGCGTGCGCTGGCTTTGCAGTTTCTCTGCTACCCATAGAGCCACTAACGTCTTGCCGGTCCCACAGGCCATGATTAATGTCCCCTTCGGGGAATGGGAGAAAATCCCTCGCCTTCAGGCGAAGACTTTAGTATTGTTTCGGCATGGAGCATTATCGCAAATCCAGCCATACGACATATGATATCAAGTTTCACTTAGTG
>Ga0307378_10000511_pt1 | contig 68387 bp, 60 predicted proteins | sample UN1MG_FD_202238 | JGI IMG/M metagenome (GOLD analysis project Ga0307378, IMG submission 202238) | Soil microbial communities from Risofladan, Vaasa, Finland - UN-1 | ecosystem: Environmental > Terrestrial > Soil > Coastal area > Acid sulfate soil | place: Finland: Risofladan, Vaasa | collected... | reverse complement strand
GGGGTGCGCGCTTTTGCTCCCCAACACACCCCCCGCTCCTCCTTTCCCATTTAAAAAGCAATGTCATTCCGAATGGAGCACAGCGAAATGAGGAATCTCTAACTATTATATTAAATTTGTTCTTTATTTTTTTCTTCATGCAAAAGAAAACTGAACTTATAACAAATAAAGACGGAAGCATTTTCCATCTTAATCTGCTGCCGGATGATATATCCGACAAAATAGTTATTGTAGGTGATCCGGGCCGGGTTGATATGCTTTCCGGTTTACTGACAGACATCAGGGTAAGAAAGGAGAACAGGGAGTTCCGCACCGTTACAGGCAGTTTTGAGGGCAATGAGATCTCAATAATCTCATCCGGTATCGGCACTGACAATATTGATATACTTATCAATGAGCTTGATGCCCTTGTTAATATCGACCTGCAGACCGGAATCATTAAAGAGGATGCGGTACCACTTACCTTTATCAGGCTGGGCACATCAGGCGGGTTAAGAAGCGATGTCCCTGCCGGGTCAGTTGTAATGACTGAAACTGCAGTTGGCTTTGACGGGCTGCTTCATTTTTATGAAGGTCACGACTGGATCCTTGATACCGTATTGGCATCAGTACTTGCCGAATACCTGGAATGGCCTGATACCCTCTCCTTCCCCTATGCTGTAAATGCAAATAAAGAGCTTATTGCACTCTTTGAAAGAGAAGATTTCATCAAAGGCATAACTATATCGGCACCAGGCTTTTATGCACCTCAGGGAAGAAAGCTAAGGCTTGAAACTTTTGACAGCGAGATCAACAATAAGCTTGCTGAGTTTACCCTGATGGGCAGAAAGATATGCAACTATGAGATGGAGAGTTCGGCAATATATGGATTATCCGCTCTTCTGGGTCATAAGGCTCTGACTTTTTGTGCCGTCATTGGTAATCGTGTGACGGGAGAATTCATAAATGATTATAAGCCGATCATCATGGATCTTGCCCGTAAGGTTTTCCGACAGATCTGAATTTGGATGACATTTCTTTATAAAATTTAATTTTAGGTATATTTGCAGAGCTAATCGATTAAAACCGCTGAAAATGGCTGAAGAAACTAATACAAAGAATGTCAGGGATGATGAAATTGACCTTCTTGACCTGTTTAAACGTATGGGAAGGTCGCTGGGTAAAATGTTCAGAGCATTAGGAAGAGGCACGCTGATTTCAATAGTCTTTCTCTTTAGAAACTGGCTGCCACTATTAATCAGTGTGATTGTGGGAGTTGGTGTCTCATATTTGTTAAAAATCTCTTCACCATCGTTTTACACCTCCGATATGGTTTTGAGGAACAATGCTGTGTCTACTGCCGATATGATGTCCTATATTAACCGTCTTCACACTTTTTGTAATGAGAACAACAAAGAGGCTTTATCAAATGCCCTGGCGTTAAATTCCGCAACGATTGATAATATTATAGATATCAACAGCCACTGGATTATTGACAGGAACAGGGATGGCATTCCCGATTATGTTGATTACCGGGCTAAACATAATGTATATGATACAATTAATATCATGATGCAGGATCGTCTTAATCTGAGCGTCAGGATAAAAGCGCCCCAGGAATTAACTACTTTAGAGAAAGGGATACTTACATTCATCAATTCGGATTCACTATTCCAGCAAAGGAACAGGCTTCGGATAAGACAAAACAGCGAATTACTTTCAAGACTTGAATATGATATACTGCAGCTGGATAGCCTTCAAAAAGTCAAGTATTTTGAAGAGACTCGAAACAGGCAGCCACAAAGCGGGGGTCAAATGATATTTCTCCAGGAGCAGAAAACACAGTTGGTTTATACGGATATTTATGCGTTGTACGGAAGGAAACAAGCTCTTGAATCTGAGCAAGACATTTATCCTGACATCGTAACTATATTAAGCGATTTTTCGATCCCCGCCGAAAGAGTAAATGGATTATTGTTTTATGCCAAGATTTATATTCCCCTGTTTTTTGGATTGACATTGCTTATCCTGATAATCATTACAAACAGAAAGAAACTAAAAGAGATATTTGAGAAATACTAAAAGAAAAAAGGGAGCTTAACACTCCCTTTTTGCTGTATCTCACTTATTCTACTAAATCTATTTAACGTTATATTTATTTAAGTCGGAAAGCATAAATGAGAAAAATGAAAAAAATGCCAGTCCGGCTAACCTGTTAAGCATCGTTTCAAAAAGAAAAGAGAAGAATACAATTGCAATAAAAACAAGATATATAAGGTTTCTGCCCCTTATGGAAATGAAAATAATTATTACAAAAATTGCAAGAAATAAGATAAGTCCTATTATTCCATTCTCTGCTGTAATTTCCAAGAACTGATTATGTGTGTTCAGATTCTCTACCTTTGTAAGTTCATCATTATCTGACCTGACGTACACTTTATTTAATTCATTCTGAATATCACCTGTTCCGACACCGATCAATAAATTATCCCTGATAATACTATATGCTGATTCCCAGAGGCTTATCCTGGCTTCATTTCTGGTTTTATCTATAAGTTCCTTACCTGATTCGTTCTTTAAAAGCGATTTAAACCGCGGATTAGTTGTAAATATTGTAAACAACAATATTATGCATAATCCTACTCCTATTAATCCGATTTTCTTCAAATCTCTCTGTATAAATTTGTGGATCAAGTATATAGGCACTATAATTATTGATGCTAAAATAGCTGCCCGCGAAGAAAGAAGGTATACAGAAGCCAGTAAAATTATGCCGGCCAATAGCCAGAAATAACTGTATAGGGTAGAATCTGACTTCTTAAGAAATGATTCAAAAGCAATAAAAGCTGACAGAAGGGCATACATGGAAAGATATGAAGGATGCTGAAAGATGGCAAAATATGATCCGTAAAAATAATTCAGCCATGGGTATTCAGCAGGATGAGGATTAAATGTTATTGCAGCATGCTCAAGATCAAGAGATCTGATCAAAGCATAAATAAAACATGTAACAATAAACAGGAAGGTGGTAAAAGCAAATATATTTAATAATAGTCTTATCTTCCGTTTTATCTTATCTCCGGGTGATGAAAGAACCAGGGGGAAAAGGAGCAGAGGAAGTCTCAAGGTAATATTTCTCAGACCATCATTCAGATCGTCAGAGTAAAACATACCAATTAACTGCCAGGTAAAAAATATTATAAAAGAAAAGAAAAGTAATTTCTGAAGAGGATGTGCATTATGAACATCCGAAATCTTTTCCCTGATTTTAAGAAACCAGATAAGACCCCACAGAATCATAAATGGAGTTAAATACCAGTGATAAACCGGCATCAGCAGCATCATAACCGATGCGATGTAAAATTCCAGAGTTCCGGTCTTCCAGAACTCTGAATTTGTTATTTGGTTAACATTGTTTTTCAATCCCATAATGCCGGGTGCAGAAGAATTACCACCTTTTTACCTGACTTAACTGTGTCAAAATCCACCATCCCCATATTCCATCTTTTACCATCTATATAATTAACATCAGAAAAAAAATAATCGATTTTTAATAAGCCGCCTTCATACTGAAAATTATAATTCTTCAGGCTATCCTTTTCAATTTTTATTGTTTTATAGCCTTTTTTAACATACTCATAGTTCCAGCCGTTGTCAGGATACTCATACCAGAAATAAGCATTGTAATATTTATAGATATAACAATATTGAGATCCATGGTAAGTAGTTCCATAGATATTTATATCATTATCCCGTAGATATTTTAATTCATTCCTCAGGTATTCTTTTGGAGGGATTCCATACATTATCTGAAGAGTGACAAGATCATTATGAAAACCAATTTCATGTCCGAATGAGTCCTGCATTTTCTTCAGATAATAAATGATATTTTCATTTCTGACAAATTCTGATCCTTCTTTTGATCCATAATATTTAGCGGTATGCAATACAAAGTAAGAGGATTTGATACCATATTTATGCTCCCTGTACGCAAATCTCAGAGCTGCATTTATGTCATTATCAATATCATGTCTGAGGGACAATACAACCTTATCTTGTGAATTCGTATTTTCGAAATCTTTTAAGGGGACTATAGTAAAATGATCCGATTCGTATAAATAATTCAGGAAACTATCTATTTGTAACAGGTTAAATACCGGGTCGCGAATCCTTATTCCGTTATCAACGAATATATTATCAGTAATCCGGATTGTCCTGTCAGCTTCAAGATATAAAACTTCGTCTTCCTTTTGACATGCAGAAGAGATGATTAGTAATAAAAATAAATGGATTAATTGTCTGTATTTTGAAAAGTGCTTGATTATCACAATGAATTTAGTTCATTATTACTACGATAATTATAATTTAAGCTTTAACAACATATAATAAATCTAAGTTCCCTGTCAAGTATTAAGGATCAGGTCGCAAACAGAATCTATTTGAATATGTGTGATCTCAGGATATAACGGAAGAGATATTATTTCGTTTGTAACACGGGCAGACTCAGGAAAATCTTCTGGTTTATGATTTTTATAACTATATGCCTCAATAAAGGGAAGCGCCTTTGGATAATGTATTCCATATGAAATATTTTTCTTATCAAATGCATCAGTAAGCACATCTCTATATGGACTCTTTATTACAAAAAGATGAAATACATGTACCCTGTCCTGTTTGTATTCAGGTAACATGATATTGGAGTTTCCCGTTAGCTTCGATTTATAATAATGTGATGCTGCAATTCTTTTTGCGTTCCAGATATCCAGGTGCTTCAGCTTAACTTTTAAAATAGAAGCCTGAATGGTATCAAGACGACTGTTCCTTCCGATGAGAGAGTGAGAATGCCTGGTATGAAGTTGTCCATGATTGGAAATCATTCTTGCTTTTTCTGTAACCAGCTTATTATTGGTCACAACTGCACCGCCATCTCCAAATGCACCCAGGTTTTTGCTTGGGAAAAAGCTGAAAGCTGAAGCGATTCCGAAAGTTCCGACCTTTCTTCCGTGATACTCTGCACCATGAGCCTGAGCGCAGTCTTCTATGACATTCAGCCCCTTATTACCGGCAATTGCTATTATTTCATCCATATCTGCAGGACATCCATACAGGTGAACAGGTATTATTGCTTTTGACCTGGAAGTGATCTTCTCTTCAATTTTTGCAGCATCTATTGTAAAGTTGTCCTTATTAATATCCACAAACACAGGTTCCGCTCCCACATTATTTACAGCTTCTGCAGTAGCAATCCATGTGAGGGAGGGAACCAGCACCTCATCTCCCCTGCCTATATTCAGCGATCTTAATATAATTTCGAGGGCATCTGTACCATTCCCACAGCCAATACAATAATCTGCACCAAGGTATCGTGCAAAATCATTTTCGAATTCACCTACTGCACTCCCTTTAATAAAATTACTTTCTGAAAGACAGTCGTTTATCGCATTATCTATTTCAGTCTTAATACTTACATATTGTGCCTTTAAGTCTACGAGTGGGATGGTTTGATTCATTTCATCTTTTTTTTGCTGCAGTATATATTTTGTCAATTATTTCGACCGTTTTTAATCCCTCGAATCCATTGGTGGCAATCTTACCTTCATTTACGATCACCTCAATTAAATTTTCATATACTTTGTCATGATTTGACATTGAACCCACATACTGACCATAATTATTCGGAGGATTTCCTTTTGGCAGGTTTTCAATTTTGTAATCTTTAATGTTTTGATATTCAAGCTCATTAAGATACTGGCCGCCTATTTTTATAGTGCCGTTCTCACCAAAGATAGTAAGAGATCCTTCCAGATTCCTTACAAAACTGTTTACTGTGAAGTTTATGGTACCTATGATCCCATTGTAGAATTCCAATATTACAACTCCTGTGTCCTCAAATTCAATTACTCCTTCATGAAGAAAATTACTGGTTATTGCTTCAACGTTTTTTACATCACCAAATAACCAGTATAAAAGATCAATGAAATGGCTGAATTGAGTATAAAGAGTGCCTCCATCGAGCTTTTTAGTTCCTTTCCAATCAGATTGTGCATAGTATTCTGCGTTCCGATTCCAGAAACAATTCAACTGAATGTCAAATATTTTGCCCAGTATATTTCTATTAAGCACATCTTTAACTGCCTGAACAGGAGGGTTAAAACGATTTTGCTTGACAATGAATAACCTTTTATTTGATTGCTCAGCCTCTTTTATCATTCCCTCACATTCATATACGGATGTTGCCATCGGTTTTTCACAGAGAACATGAAATCCCTTCTTCAGCGCTTTTATTGTGTGTTCAGAATGAAGACCGTTAGGAGTGCATACAGATATTACATCCAGATTACTTTCACTTGAAAGCATCACATCAATATCGGTGTATACTTTTGCTCTGTTCTTTTTAGCAAGAGTTACAGCTTTTGATTCAATAATATCACAAACAGCATACAATACTGCAAGCCTTTTTATTTGTTCAGCATGCCGCTCTGCAATTCGACCACATCCAACTATTCCGAAATTTAACTTCTCCATCTTAATTCTTTATTTAAAATATCGATCATAGTCAGACACCTGTTCTCAACAGTATGTGATTTCAGAGTTCTTTGCTGTCCGGAGTGGGCAATCTTTTCCCGTTCTGCCTCATGATCCAACAGCCACAAAACCTTCTGGATACAGTCCTGAGGATTATCATATGTAATTATTTCATTACCAGTCACAAAAAGGTCATTCATGTTCTTCTTATTATCAGTAAGGAGACAACTTCCAATCCCCGTAACCTCAAACAATCTCATATTACCGGCATAATTCCCGGCTATGCCAACATGATAATTAAGTATTGTTTTTGAATTAAAGAACAAATTATACATATCGATCCCATAGACCGGCGGTTCTAATCTTTGGAGTAGCTTCTCAGAATAGCCTGAGACAGGTTTTGATCCGTATTCAAGTAACGGGAGCCTTTTCTCAAGATTTTCAACGTTTGATTTGGATAGCAAATTATAGATCAGATGCAGCATCTGCTTCGCCTTAATTTTATATTTATTCTCAATGTTAACGAACAGATCCATATCGACACCGGCTTTAAGTAATTCTTCAATAAAGGCAATCCTTTCGCCATGGAATTTTCCTCCAGTAGTCAAAGAACCTGAAAAAATGAAATCATGTTTTTTTTCATTTGTCTCCTTAGCTATTCTGCCTAAAAGATCAGTATCAAATCCATGGTAGACGTGATAGCATTTGATTCCATTTTTTGTCATTTCCTGCTCTAAACCAGGAGTGCAAGTAAATAGTAAATCAACGTACATGAACCGTTCGAAAATTTTCGAATTAAAAGGAGAACAATAATAACCTACAACCAGTTTAATACTTTTTACAGTTTTTCTTATTCCATTAAGCCACTCTTTATCGGTAAAGCTCAGATTATCAATCCATAGAACATCAGGTTGAGATTTTGCCACCTGGGCACCCAGAATATCGGGATTCCTGTTTTTCCCTGTCAAGTTTTCAATGCACCATTTTTTTTGAAGCTCATTATCGTTGGCAATTATGCATTCTGAATCAATCCCAAGACGCCTGAAAGTTTTATTATACGAAGAGACAAATTCAGTTGAATCATTCAGTAGTAAAGCAAGATGCTCACTATAGGTTAGTTTCTTTGCCTCAATAAAACGATTATAAAAAGAGTTAAGATATCCTTTATACATCGTGCTTATATTGAGCAGTTTAAAACTCATTTTTAGAATTAAAAATATCTTAGTTTTGATTTGTAACTATCTTAACATTATTGATTTAACTTTTTTCTCATATGTTATAACTATTGAAAGCATCATTATAATCATAACTATATAGCAGGACACCTCAATAATAACATAAACATTAAGAAAGTCAAGAAACGCACTATTCCTGAAAAGAATCAAAGAAAGAATTGAAATAAAGTATATTATCTGCCATACACTTAACAGTTTAATTCTGTTCATCGAAATGAAGATAGCGCTAAAAGAAGCCACGAAAAAATTCAGTGCATATGCCCAGACCAGAATCTTTGAAATCTCGCCTGAGAATCCCCATATTTCGCCAAAAATCAGTTTGAACAAGCTGACTCCGAAAAAAACAATAACCAGAATTTCTACCACCCCTATAATTGAAACAATGACAAAAACCAAAAGAAGGTCTTTTTTCAGGCTTCTGTTATTCTGAAAATTCTCTGCGATACTCTGTAAAAGTACATTTGAGATTGATGTTGATATCAGAGCAAGTGGTATAGAGAGCAGCAGCTTGGACAGATCAAAATAGCCTGTATATTCGGATGAATAGAATTTATTTATCAGAATTGCGGGCAACAGGAAGCTGCATGCACTCATAAAGCTGGGGATTACATTGACTTTTGGAAATTCCGAATACTTTATGGTAACATATTTCAGCTTAGTTTTGCTTATGAGCTGTATAGAGAGACCTCTTTTCCTTCCCTGATATATTCCCGATACTATGTTTGCTATATGGCCGATCAGGTCTCCAAAGATAAGTCCATGAAATACTTTTGTGAATTTGAATACCAGCTGTGCAATACCTTCAAAACCCCTTCGGATAAACTTATTAACGGAAATAGGAAAAAATCCTTTCTTCCTGACAAGCCAGTAGTTAATACTTTGATAAAAGCTATAGAAAAAAATCCCAACAGGAACCAGATAAAGATAAATTGAAAATTGTTCTTTAATATTCAGGAATTGAATCAATTCATCCTTCCATGAAATAATAATTACTGCTAATAATATATTAAATACCAAATTTATTAACAGTGCCAAAAATAATACATTTAATGCTTCCTTATCATTCCGGGGAAGAATGATAGCCAGTTCATATTTAAAGGAAGATATAATTGCAAGTATCCCGACAAGACTCAGGTAAACAGAGTAGGCTCCAAAAGCTTCAGGTGGGAAATATCTACGTAAAACAGGCTGAAGAAATATGGGAATCAATTGAGCCGCAGCAGTACCTGAAATCAGAATAGATGTATTTCTGAGCAACTCGGATTTTTTTACGGAATTTATGATCGATTCCCCATTCATATCAGAGGGTATGAGAAATATAAAAATTGTTATTCATTTCCGCGCAACTATAATACTATTGTGATAAAAGTTTTTATTCTTTGGCAGCATCCAGGAGAGAATAATTCCAGTGATCGTTATTGGCGATATAAAAAACGGGGTTAATATGGCTTTAATAAACTTGTTTTTCGGAAAAACAGATTGATAAATATATACACCCCACATTTGAAACACAGTCTCAACATAATTAGTAGTTTTCTCTGCAGTAACTACGCTAAATCCACTTCTTTCCAGCAGATCTTTTATGCCGAAAGATGTATATCTGGCAAAATCGTATGGGATTGAATGTTCCTCCCAGACAAAAGGAACCGTTATAAGAATATGACCGCCAGGTTTCAAGACTCTTTTCAATTCCATTAATATCTGCTCAAGATTGAAAATATGCTCAAATACTTCAGATGAAAGAATGGAATCAAAGTAATTATCTGCAAAAGGAATTGTTTTACCGTCATAATAAGCCTCGATATTTTTATCTGTCTGGCTGCTATTGTCATTTTCAATCTCCAGACCTATATACTCCTGAACATCAATGAGTTCCATATATGGCTTATTCCCACAGCCAAAATCAAGAAGTCTGCCATTCAAATATTTACTGTTTAAAAGCACTCCCTTTTTGATACCATTCCTTAAAAAATACATGGGATTAATAAAGATCCCGAGAAATGATGGTATGAACATTTCTTTCAGATAGAAACGTCTTAACCTCTGCATCATTTTCCCGGAATTAAGTTATTATCCCTGACAAATTATGAATATTCTCCAGACTATTTTTTCCAGACGACTGTATTCACATAATCAATGTACGACAGGATTATCCTGACAACCTTTTCAGATACATTTGGCATTGAATAGTCACCTACCAGCCGCAAGGTGCGTTTTTCTCCTCTGCCTTGCTTCTCCATGACAGTTAACCCCTGTAGAATCCTCTCACACTTAAGGCCGACCATCATCACAGAAGCTTCCTCCATAGCTTCAGGCCGTTCGTGTGCTTCCCGGATATTTAGTGCCGGGAAATTTAGTATTGAGGACTCTTCCGAAATTGTTCCACTGTCAGACAAGACAGCTTTTGCATTCATCTGCAGATATATATAATCAATAAATCCAAAAGGTTTGTTAAGGATCACTCTGCTGTTAAAAGTGGTGGAAGTTATTTTTATTTGATTTCTGGTCCGGGGATGCGTAGATACTATCACTGGCATAGAAAAGTTTTCAGCAATCGAATTTACTGTCGTCACCATCTCGGTGAAATTTCTCTTCGAGTTTACATTTTCCTCCCGGTGGCAGGAGACTACAAAATACTTTTGCTTCTTAAGTCCAAGATCAGAAAGTGTCTTTGATTTAAGTATCTCAGGCATATAGTAATGAAGTACTTCAAACATCGGGCTTCCGGTATTTATAATCCTGTCCGGAGGGAGTCCCTCACGAAGCAAATATTCACGAGCAATATCGCTATAAGTAAGATTGATGTCACTTATATGGTCTACTATTCGTCTGTTTGTTTCTTCCGGAACCCTTTGGTCAAAGCATCTGTTGCCAGCTTCCATGTGGAAAACCGGGATTTTTCTCTTCTTTGCAGGTATAGCACACAGGCATGAATTAGTGTCACCCAGTACCAGGAAGGCATCGGGTTTTTCCTTTTCAAGAACAGGATCAATATTTATAATTACTTTCCCTATTGTCCCGGTTGCAGAACCTCCGGCTGCATTAAGGAAATAATCAGGTTTACGCAGCTTCAGATCCCTAAAAAATATTTCATTAAGTTCATAATCATAGTTTTGCCCTGTGTGTACAAGAACATGGTTTATTGCTTTGGATGAATCAAGACAGGCAATGACGCGGGATAATCTGATAATTTCAGGTCTTGTCCCTACTGCTGTCAGAACTTTAATTCTTTTCATTACTCTACTTTTTCAAAATATGTATCAGGTTTCTCCTGATTAAAAGGTTCATTTGCCCAGAAAAGGGTTATCAGTTCAGTATTACCAGTATTTGTAATAGAATGTGTATATCCTGGCAGAATATTCACGACCTCAGGTTTATCGCCGCTCACTTCAAAGCTATATATTTCATTTGTAATCAGGTGTCGGCTTTTAATAATCGCATTACCATCAATCACGCAGAATTTTTCATTCTTTAAATGGTGAAAGTGATTTCCCCTCGTAATTCCGGGCTTTGTTCTTGAAACAAATATCTGTCCAAGCGAATCCGATTTAATTAGTTCAAAGATATAACCGCGCTCATCTGTTCTTAGTTCCAGCGGGTATTTTGCTTCATTAATCGGTACATAAGAGAGATACGTAGAATGAAGTTTTCTTGTGAAATCATCTTTCAGATCAGGTATCATGCATGAACGGGATATTTCCCTGAATGACCGGATCATATCTGCAAGTTTGCCCAGCGTCACACTATAGATTGGTTCAACAGTAAGAATCTTATCTGATCCATTTAACTCCGGATTCTTTAAAAGGTTTGTAAAATCAGCAATAATATCATCAATATGAACAAGTTCCAGCATTTTATCAGGATTTGAGATACTGATTTCTTTCCCTGTTGCAATATTATGACAGAATGTTGCTACCACTGAGTTATAGTCTGGTTTGCACCATTTACCAAAAACATTTGTCAGCCTGAATATATATCCTTTCCCGCCTTTTTGAATATAGTCCATGATAATATGCTCGGCTTCCAGCTTGCTCTTTCCATAAGGATTGTCCATCTCTGCCTGGGTTGAAGATGTCAAAACGACCGGAACCAGATTATTATTTTCAATCAGGCTATCAACCAGGAATCTGGTAAGTTCTATATTACCTTCAGAGAATTCTTCATTTCCTTCAGGCCTGTTTACCCCTGCAAGATGAAATACAAAATCAATGTCTTTCAGAGCTTCTTTAAGATAAGCTCTGTCATGTTCAATATCATATCTGATTATCTCAAAGCTATTTGAGTGCTTCAGGTCAACCAGCAGGTTTTTCCCAATAAAGCCATCAGAACCCGTTATAAGCACTTTTTTCATAACCAGCGTCATTTAATTCATTCTGAACATAATCGACTTTCAGTAAAAGCTCTTTTATTTCAGATACATTAAGAATCCTGGTATTGTGTGAGGTATAATCCTCTTTTGCTGAAGTTTCAACAATTCCCTCCACAAAATAGCTATCATAATTTAAGTCACGATTATCTGAAGGTATCCTGTAATAGTTCCCCATATCTCGGGCTTTAACCATTTCTTCGCGGCTCAATAATGTTTCATATAGTTTTTCGCCGTGCCGTGTACCAATAATTCCAATTTTACTTTTTGAACTGAATAATTCGATTATTGCCTGTGCAAGATCTCCGATTGTTGAGGAGGGAGCCTTTTGCACAAAAATATCACCCGGGTTTCCGTTTTCAAAAGCAAAGAGAACCAGATTTACAGACTCATCCAGAGACATCAGGTATCTTGTCATTGCCTGATCTGTAACAGTAAGAGTTTTATTTTCTTTTGCCTGTCTGATAAAAAGAGGTATTACAGATCCCCTCGATCCCATTACATTCCCGTATCTTGTACAACAGAATACTGTTTTATCAGAAATCCGGCTGGAAGCAATAACGATCTTTTCCATCATTGCTTTCGAAATACCCATGGCGTTGACAGGGTATACGGCCTTGTCAGTGCTTAGTGCAATAAACCGTGCAATCCCATTGGATATAGCTGCATTGGCGGCATTTTCACTTCCGATAATGTTAGTCAGGACTGCCTGGCTTGGGTAGAACTCACATGAAGGAACCTGTTTGAGGGCTGCAGCATGAAATACAAAATCAACTCCGCTCATGGCTCCTGTAATGCTGTTATAGTCACGCACATCACCGATATAGTACTTTATTTTGGGATTATCGTAATGCCTTCGCATATCATCCTGTTTTTTTTCATCACGCGAGAATATCCTGATTTCCTTTATTTCAGTATTCAGGAACCGTTTAAGAACTGCATTCCCGAAAGAACCTGTGCCTCCTGTTATGAGTAAAGTTTTGTTTTTGTACATATTTGTTGTTTTAAAGAGCTGATGTTATTTCAAATATCATTAATGTGTAAATTCTTATTCAATAATAATTGTTTCTTTTAAGAAAAACTTCATTATAAAATGAAAAGCTCGTTTTTTCAGGTTTTCCTTGTGATCCAGCCTTTCATGGGTGTCGTTATTAAGTCCAAAAGATTCAATATGATTAATATAATCGACAAAAATCTCACGTATTGTCCCATTTATTGACAGAAGACCATAAATTGAATATGTATTCCAGGTTTTATAATTTACTTTCCGGAGTGAAGAAAAATGATAAATGATCAATGGACTCTTATCGACATAATAAGAATCTCCTATCTTGGACAAAGAATAATTTGCAGCATTCCAATAAACAAGATTGACGCCAGGATTTTCAATAATCCGGATGTCGAGATATTTCTCTGCCCATGAATCAAGGAAAATCTGGTCAGAGAAAAATTTAAGCGGGTACCCCGCTTTCCCCGGATACCAGGAATCACAATCATCTTTCCAATCCCTGAGGCATTTGAGACCTGTTTCAGAATTCCTGAAAAGGTTCACTCCTATATTAAATTTTCCATAGTGCTTTACAAAGAGCCTGAGAAATGGATTCACCCTGTGCGAAGTATAAGCTATTGAAGAATCATCAAATTCTTCATATAAAGGGTCGAGTGAATTAAAAAGATAAACATCGGCATCCAGATAAAGAAGTGTATCAATTTCCGGATGTTTTTCCATCAGGTAAATGCACAGATTAGGAGTTGCCGAAAAGAAGTATTGTTTTTTGTCAGAAAATTTTTCTGCAGATGTATTGAAATACGAATTATAATCAGCAATTGAAATCAGCTTCAGATTACCTTCTTTAGAATTCTTGAGATAGTCATATGTCTGATCATCAAAAGCCAATACAAAGAAATCAAAATCAGCATGGTAATGTTTAACAGAATAATATAATGCCAAACCTCTCGACAGGTAATTGTAATCAAAATATGTGCATATATATTTCTTATTGTTCATTAATAATTATTGTCTTGATGCGAACCTGTTCATTACCTCACAAACCCTGAATATTTGTTCGTCTGTATGGCCATATGATACGGGCAGGCTTAATGTGGTATCATGAATTTCCTTAGCTACCGGTGTTTGCTGCTTATCAATTATTCCCTTCATTGCAATCTGCATATTCGGTGGTACGGGGTAGTGAATATCAGTAAAAATCCTGTCTTTCTGCAAGAATGCCCTCAGTTCGTCTCTTCGGCTCGTCCTTATATTATAAATGTGATAAACGTCATAATAACGGTCATCAACAACTGGTTTTATAAAGTAGTCACTCAGGTTTTTAAGATAGATTTCGGCCAGCTTTCTTTTATGTTTATTTATTTCATCGAGATGCTTTAATTTAATCCTGAGAAAAGCGGCCTGTATCTCATCAAGTCTTGAGTTTATCCCGACCAAATCATTTTTATATTTTACCTTGCTGCCATAATTCCTTATTGTTCTTGATCTTTCATAATATTCTTCAGAGTCAGTTGTAATGGCCCCGGCATCACCCAGGGCTCCAAGGTTTTTAGTAGGATAAAAACTAAATGCCCCGAAATTTCCCAAAGTTCCGGCCTTTTTACCGTCAAAGGAGGCTCCGTGAGCCTGGGCGCAATCTTCTATAATTTTCAGATTAAAGTTACCCGCAATATCAGCTATCTTGTCCATTTCGCAGCACTTTCCGTATAGATGGACAACCATAATTGCCTTCGTTTTTGAAGATATTTTTTCCGTTATCTTCTCAGGATTAATATTGCAAGTTCTTATATCAGGTTCGACAAGAACCGGATTCAATCCATTGTTAATGATTGACAATATTGTAGCTATATAGGTGTTGGAGGGTACGATCACTTCACTCCCGGCTGGGAAATCAAAGATCTTCAAGGCAATATACAAGGCATCAAGGCCTGATGCAACTCCCACGCAATACTTTGAACCACAATAGGCCGCAAATTCCTTCTCAAACTCAGAAACATTCTGTCCCAGGATAAACCGTCCTGATTCGAGGACACCTGAAAATTCATTTTTAAATTCTTCTATGAATTCAAGGTTTGATTTATACAGGTCTTCATATTTGATTTCCTCATTCATAAGGCTTAAAAATGTAATCCTTCTCATCAAAAAATTCAGACGCAAAAACCATAAGTATGCAGTCATCAGAAAAATTATCCATCCAATGGTAATCTTCCGGATTCAGTAAAAGACATTTGGAGGGTGAATTCATCAGGAATTCCTGAACAGGGAATCCTGAGCCGCTCTGATTTGATATTCTGCAGCTTCCTTTTATTGCTACTGCAGCCTGAACTGTTTTTTTATGCCGGTGATATCCCCTGGCAGAATTATCCACACCATATATGTAGAATATTCTTTTTATTTCAAAGGGGAGTATTTTCTCAATGACAGTAAGGTTCCCCCTTTTGTCAGTAAAAGTCTTAAGGCTTATAAATTGTGCCATGGTCTAGCTTATCTTATCCTTTCTTCTAAAAAGATAGCCTTTAAATAAGGATTTGATATTGATGTTCCCACTGATATTAAAATCGAAAATTAGATCATATTTATCTAATAACAGCTCCAGAAATCTTGATTCACTTAAGAACCAGCAGCAGTATTTGGCTTTATATATTTTCTTCGGTACTTTCTGGATAGTAAGCCTGTCTTTTTGCCCCGGAAGCAGTAAAGTACGGTCAATAAATATATATTTTATGTTTTTGGATATTATCTCTTCCAGGAAGGCAAAAGGTTTTTCCATGTAATGGATTATGTTAGATAGCAAAACCATGTCAATTTGATACATCTTGAGACACTCTTCTGAAGAATTGAAGAACTCAAGTTTATCATCTGAAAAAGAGTGCTGGCCTTCCATTACAAAATGCGGCTGTTCAATTACACACCAATGCACTTCGGACAGCGAGTTTAAGAAAACCAGATTCTGAAAATAAGTGGTTCCAAGTGAACCTCCATAATCCATCACATTAAGCTTACCTTCATTCTGATAAGCGATCCATATTAATCCGGCAAGCAGTGGAAAAGAATATTCAATCTTTTCAAATGGAACCGAATCGCGTTCAAAGGCTATTTCTTTACTCTTTACCTTTCTGGAGGTTTCAAGGACCCTGTTTAATATATTAATTTCATCATAGCCTGTGCATTTAACCTTAGCTGATTCCCATGAATTATAATTGCCATGCCAGCCGTACGAGATACCGGCAAATTTACTGATCAGGTAATCTGAAAAAATCAACTTTAATAATTTTTTGGTAGACCTCATACAATGGTTAAATCTTCATTTTATCCAAAATAATTATAAAGGTAATCTTCATCTGATCGAGTTGACATTGCAGAAAATGGGATTTATCAGAGGACAATAAAATACGGATCAGCAAAATCCTGATATTATTTTTTAAGAATTGTCATAATACACTTGATAATTCTGTCAAGATCGTCTCCTGATAAGCTGCTGCTGGATGGAAGGCATAAACCATTAACAAAGAGATTATAGGAAATGTCATTTATATATGAAGGACAGGACAAGAAAACCGGCTGAATATGCAAAGGTTTCCAGAGTGGTCGTGATTCAATATTCTCTTTTTCCAGTCCTAAACGGATATCTTCCCTGGTTTTGCCATCTGTCAGATCAGGATCAATGACAATTGTTGTCAGCCATCTGTTTGATTTATAGTTCTTATCAGGTTCCACAAGGAACTTGATGCCATCAATTTTAGAGAGTGTTTCAAAGTATCTTAAAAAGATTTTCCTCCGGCTTTCTACACGGGAGTCCAGAACCTCAAGCTGACCCAGTCCAATCCCTGCCAGGATATTGCTTAACCGGTAATTATATCCAATCTGTGAATGCTGGTAATGTACGGCTTTATCTGCTGCCTGTGTTGAAAGGAACCTTGCATAATCTACAATTTCTTTATTATTCGAAACAAGTGCACCGCCACCTGAAGTAGTGATTATTTTGTTGCCATTGAATGAAAGGATGCCAATATCTCCAAAGGATCCGCATTTCATATTGTTATACTCACTTCCAATTGCTTCTGCGGCGTCTTCAACCAGCGGAATATTATATTTTGCGGCAATATTCTTTATCTCGAGGATTTTTACCGGCATTCCATATAAATGGACAGCTATAATTGCTTTTGGCTTTTTACCAATCTTTATCCTGTCCATAATGGCCTCTTCCAGCAGAACAGGATCCATATTCCAGGTTTCAGGTTCGCTGTCAACAAAAACAGGAGTAGCTCCAAGGTATACTATTGGATTTGCTGAAGCAGCAAAAGTAAAAGAGGAGCATATAACCTCATCGCCAGATTTAACACCCAGGATAATCAAAGCCAGATGAATAGCCGCAGTACCTGATGATAATGCAGCACAGCTTTTAACTGAAATATATTTTGCCAGCTCTTTCTCAAAATTGTCAACATTCGGACCCAATGGTGCAATCCAGTTTGAATTAAAAGCTTCGCTAATATATTTCATTTCCTTCCCGCTCATATGGGGAGAGGAGAGCCAGATTTTTGGTTTCATTTATAATCAATTAAATAATTACGATTTCGGTAAATTTACTAATAAAACAATGAGGTAAATAATCATCTGGAAATTTAGAATGGTTAAAACTTCTAATATTATTTTTATCAATCAATCCGATACAGAACCAGGCAAGTTTTTTTGGAGTAATAAAGTCTTTCTCTATATTGTCGCCAAAATAATAAAATTTTCCCCAGGGATTCTTATCGATTAAATATTTATATAAAGATTCATGCGGTTTTTCCCGGTCGAATTCCTCTGAAATGATTGTCTCATCAATAAAATGTTCTATTCCAAGAGCCTTTATCTTGTTGCGCTGAGTAATACTTCTGCCATCAGTAATTATTCCTATTTTACTATTTTTTGATTTAATCGCTGAAAACATCTCCAAAACTCCTTTTCTCGGAGATATTTCGGGAAAATGATTCCGATATGAATCCAGAAGTTTTCCGATAGTAAGAGATTGTTCCGGATACTTTTCGATGATATAGCTGAAAGCATTACCTCCAGATTTGTACGTTTGAAACATTTCACTATACAATTGAACATGGTTAACAGGTTCTATTCCAATTGCAATGGCTTTATAAGCTGAGATAAGAAAATCAATCTCATTATACAGAGTATCATCAAGATCAAAAACGAAGAAGGTCCCGGTATCAGCCTTTATAATCATTTATGATAATTTCGTCATCATACCGGAGCATCAGCATATTTTCTGTCCAGTTGTCAAAAAATGGCAGATTTTTATTTAACAGGTACTCTTTTATTATCATTCCCGGATAATTGGCATTTGCATGATATGATAAGGGATACCCTCCTCCAAAGCGCGGATTTATTTCAATCCCGAGTAATTCATTTGAGTTTTTGTTTCTGAAGACCTGCATTGTTATACACCCTAAGAAACCTTCGCAATGGGCAAATTTATTGCAGATCAGTTTGTATAGATCATCTTTCCTGGTCACGGCTTTGCTTACTTCTCCGGTCCGGACTTCAATTCTTTCCCTTGGAACAGCACATTTCAGGTTGAAGAACCTGTCGAAATACATATCAATAGTAAATTCCCTGAATTTCTCCGGATCATAATACTCAAGGAGCATAATTTTTTCATCATTAAGAATTGGATCAGTCAGCTGCGATCTGTTTCTGATTACCTGTATACCGATGCTGCCACTGCCATCTGATGGTTTGGCAAATACGGGAAATTGAAAATTATTCAGATCAATCTCCCTGCTTCTAGGGAAACCGATAGAATCAAAGTATTTATGTGTTTTTCTTTTGTCACGGCACATCATTACGATATCAGTAGATGAGATAATTGGTTTTATACCCTCTTTAAGAAAGTTTTCTCTGTTTTCCGCCAGGACTAATAATTCCGTATCAATTGTCGGAACTATAATTTTAACATTATAATTCTTACAAATTCCGATTAGTTTTTCGCAGTAGGATTTGTCGGTTACAGCAGGAACCTGGAAGTATTTATCGGAAATCCTGCATGCGGACGATAATTCAGGTTTCATATCTACAGTAAAGATCTGGCCATCAGGGAAATACTTCACAAGTTCTTTCTTAAAAGCCCTGACAAGTGAAACTCTTCTACCTGCCGATGATATTAAAATATTCATTGCTTATTACCTGAGAATTTATCCATCGTCAAACCGTCATTATTATAAATCCCAGAACCTTTTACAGCCTGTATAATTGTTTTAAAGATGATTTTAAGATCAAGAGTGAAAGAAACATTATCAACATAAAAAAGGTCCAGTGTAAATTTATCTTCCCAGGAAATTGCATTTCTGCCATTTATCTGGGCCCAGCCTGTAATGCCAGGTTTTACCAGATGGCGTTTCTTCTGCTGATCATTATACAAAGGCAGGTATTCAATAAGAAGTGGTCTTGGACCTACAAGACTCAGATTCCCCTTTAAAACATTTAAAAACTGCGGCAATTCATCTATACTTGTCTTCCTTAAAAATCCACCGAACCTGGTAATCCTTTCTGCATCAGGCAACAATTCACCTTTGGCATTCCGCTTTTCGGTCATTGTTCGGAATTTGAACAGTTTAAAGATCTTTTCATTTTTGCCAGGTCTAAACTGGCTATATAAAATGGGGGAGCCTTGTTTAACGTATAATATCAATCCCACAACGAACATAACTGGTAACAAAACAAAAATGATTATCATCGAAAACGAAATATCAAAAAGCGGCTTAAAAAAACTCTGATACATGCTTGCTGATTAAAATAGATTTGAAGAAAGTTTTTCGATTATAGTTTTATATGCCTGAGAAGTTAAACAGTTTTCCACAAGATAATTATAACCACTTTCTCCCATCGAAATTCTGAGAGCTTTGTTGGAATACAGCTTCATAAAATTCTGCATATATACATTTATATCCCCTGTTAAGCACCCCAATCCACTTCCCGATCTTTCAAGTATTTCTCCGTAATCAGTGTTTTTATTAATGGCTGCCAGAATGGGCAATTTTGCTTCCCAGTAGGAAAGTGTGCGCGATGGAAAATTAGGAATCGTAAACAAACTACTGTTATTAATCAGTCCTATGTCACATATTTTTGCCACTTCCTGGTATTTGTCACGCGGTAATGTGTTCATAAAGAGAACATTACTAAGGTTCATCTTTATACTGTCCTTTATCATCTTCTTTTTCTCTGTTCCATCACCAATAATCAGAAATACAATATCTGTTAAATGTTTAACAGCATCTGCAAGCTCCAGTATAAACCCAAGTTGCTGGGGTTTGCCTAAATTTCCTCCATACAAGGCAATGTATTTATTTTCGAGTATATATTTCTTCCTGATATCCGGATCTTCATTTTTGGGATTCACAATATTTTTCCAGTTTGGAAGCAGATGTAATTTTTTTGATTCAACTTCCGGATTATATTTCCTGACATATTCGATATTTCCTTGCGACATGCATCCAATGAAATCAGAAATAGCATAAAGTTTTTTCTCTTTAGCCCTAAAATAATTGAATAATATACGGGATCTTATTATCCCAAGGTCCCAAGCATTCTGGGGGAAAATGTCTCTTAAAATGAGGTAAAGTTTTGATTTTGATTTCTTTTTTAATTTTTTTACGGTACTTAAATATGTAATCGGAGGTGTCGGTATAATTATTACATCAAATATAACAGTATGAAAGTACTGCCTGATTTTACTCATTACCTGATACGGCAATAAAATGTTTGCAAGTCCTTTTTTAAATATTGAGGTATTATATAGTTCTAATGTCTTAACTCTCAACACTTTTATTCCATTCTCATTATTTATTGTTGTTTTGCAAGGTCCATTTGCAACAGCTACAAAGACTTTATGACCTTTTGAGGCGAACTCCATTGTCAAATCTGTATACATTGAGGAATTCTCCTTCACGTCAGGGTAAACAATAAACAGAAACAGAACATTCATTGCATCAAAAAAAAGTAAAGCCCCAGAACTTATCTTCTAATCCCATAACGCCGGATGTGTCAGGATAATTACCCTATCACCAGGTTTAAGGGAATCCCAGTCAAACATCGTCATATTCCAGCGCTTATTATCAATATAAAAAACATCAGCGAAGAAGTAAGTCGGATTGAGTTGTTCGGCTTCATATTTAAAACCGAAATCAGTATAGTTAAACTTGATGATCCTCACATAATAGCCATCAAAAAATACTGAATCATAATTTTCAAAATTGTAATTCTTTATAAAACCCTTCCAGATATAAGTATTCACGTATTTGTATGTATAACAATATTCTGATCCGTGATATGAAGATCCGCTAATCCGGATTCCATTGCTATCAAGCCAGGCTAGTTCCTTTGATAAGTATTTCTTTATATCCAGATTATATACGATCTGACATGTAACAAGATCATTATGCCAGCCTATTTCATGGTTGTACTCATTCTGAATTTTCTTCATATAAGCCAAAACTGACGGATTCCTGATAATAGTGTCTCTTTTTGCTATTCCATAATAGTCTGCTGTATTCAGAAAATAATATACCGCTCTGATTCCATTTCGATATTCTCTTCTTGCAAATCTGACAGCAGAAGAAATATCATAATCAATATCATGGCGAATTCCTATTACTATCTTTTCCGAGGAATAGGTCGTATCAAACTCACTCAGTGGGACAAAAATATACCTGTTAGTTGAAATTAGTTTCTGCAAGAATTTCTCATAATAATCATAATTAAAAATTGAATCCCGTGCCTTAACCTTGTCCTTAATAATAATATCATCTGTAATATAAATTGATGTTTCTGTATCGCCTTCCCTTTTACAGCTATTATGGCATGAAATCAGATCAAAAAGACAAATGGCAGTAAATAAATATTTCATAATCTGCAATATTTAAGGCTAACGAAACGGCAAGCGCTTGTCTACAAGACGCACAACCGTATATAAGTAAATCATGTTTATAACAAACAATAATGGCAGCACTGACGGGAATTCAATGGACAGCCATGTCAGTCCAAGGATCGGAAGATTTACAATTATGGAATAAATTATTGTTTTCTGGTGACTGAAACCTGACTGAACTATACGCTGGTAAGCATGCTTTTTATGTGCCTCTAGAATTTTCTCATGATTCTTAAGCCGTCTCACTAGTGTGATGGTAGCATCAAACCAGAAGAGCGAAGAAAGCATCATCCAGTGGATAATCGACAACTCAGAAATATTATGAAAATATATACCGAGGATAACAAGGATGAACCCTAATTGAGTGCTTCCAACATCACCCATAAAGATTTTAGCAGTTGGCCAATTCCAGAAAAAGAATCCTAAAACAGAGGCTATCAGTATAAGGATACTATTCTCACCTGTTATTATATACATGAAAAGACCGATAGTCAGGGCTTCCAATGAGGCATATCCGTCAATGCCATCCAGAAAGTTATACAGATTAATGAACCAGACAATCCCTATAATTAGAATCGGATAAAGTAAAAATTTTGAACTGATCGTTATACCTGAAATTACTAAAGGATCAATCCCGTGTAAAATAATTACCGCAACGACAGCAGTTATGAGCTGAAACGAAAGCCTGATAACTGGTTTCAGGGTAACTAAATCATCGATAATACTTATACAGGCAAGTAATAATCCACTTAATAAGGCGAAGTAAAGACGGCTATCGATATATTTCAAGAAAAATAATATAGTTATCCCGATATACCATGTCAATACAAAGGCTAATCCCCCCCCCCTTGGAGTGGGATTGACATGCGAACTTCTTTCATTGGGGATATCCATAATCTGATGCTTTGCAGCATACTTTCGTATCAACAAAGTAAGGATAAACGACAAAATACAAAGCAATCCAGTTAACAAATAGATGTTCATACCCTTTGACAGATTATTTTCGTTAGTTTGTACAAGTTTAGTAATTTATTAATTAACATTTTATTTAAGCCTGTCTTATTAATACAATCTATCCGGTTTTACTGGTTTTGATTTTTGATATGCATCAACCATAATGCGAATCCCTTCCTCAGAAGAATATGGTGGTGTAAAATCCAAGAGTTTTAGTGTTTTTTGATTATTTATTTCCAGTGATGTGAACAGGCGACTGATCATACCAGGAAATATCAGATTGGCAATTCCAATAATAAATGAAGGTAACCTGAATAATTTTAATTTCTTATTAAAGCCTTTTGATATCAGGATTACAAGTTCAGAAGTGGACAGTGGATTTAAGTCTTCTGAAATAAAAACTCCCGAAGCTCTTTTTTCAATGATCCGGTCAATAAATGCAACCAGGTTTCCGACAAATGTAAAACTTCTTTTATTATGAATTCCCCCAAGAGGAAGAATAGGCAACCTGTCAACAAGCTTCATTATATTCAGCATGTTTGCTTTTACTCCATCGCCGTAGACCAAAGGGGTCCTTATAATTGAAACTGTAAATCCGAAATTATCCAATTGTTTAAGAGCAGTTTCTGCTGCCAACTTGCTTCTTCCATAAGAATCATGTGGATAACAGGGAGAATCTTCATTTAATGCTATTGAATTATTAGTGGTCTCACCATATACCTTGACTGTGCTAAGAAACACAAATTGTTTAACTCCGGCTCTTTTTGCACATTCTGCAATATTTAAACAAAGATCTTTGTTAATCTTAAAATACTCACTTTCAGGTACATTACCTGATTGGTGGACAACTGCAATTAAATTAATTACCACATCATATTTGCTGAAATCAATCTCGTCAGGTTTCTTATCTAAGAGTGATACTTCTTCAACTCTTTTATATTTTGACCAGAGAATATAATTTTTGCCAACAAAACTGTTAGCTCCGGTAATCAGGATTCTCTGCATGTTGCTCATTATGATGTTGTTTTAGTACTTCTTCTTTTTTATTAACCAGGTGAATAAAGAAAGGAAGTACAATAAAAAATCCCATTATTGGAGGATCAAAAGGATGGGTTCCGCTAAAAAAAGAAAAGAAAAAGGTCATTAGAAAACCTATAAAGAATAAACCGTATCCCTTTCTATAAAATAGATAATATTTTAATACCCAGTAAATTAACCAGAGGTACAAAAGAAAACCTATTATACCTGAATATAGTAAAATTGATATAAAAGGATTATGAGGATAATCACTTACAGATGTATCATCTCTAAACTTCTTATTATACCAATCTAGATAGTCAAATCCATGCCCAAAGAGTTTATTGTGCCACCTAAATTCATCTTTCCATACCTGAGCCGCATAATGCCACCTTGCTTTCCTGCTGGAAGTCATTTTTTCATTCTTATCAGTACGAGCTGATAACAGAGCTTTTTCCATGTTAGTTAAGGCGGGAACCGGTCTCTGCTGGTATTGAGGCTGGGTAAGATTTTTAAGACTAATATCTTTGATATAAAACTGAGAATTGTCAATCTGCGAATTAATCGGGAATACTAAATGACTTTGGTCAGTTTTAAAAGTATAATTGGCTTTGATATTCAGCCATCCATCATTTAAAGTGTCAATCTGAAGTTTCAGGTTATTCATGTAACCTTCTCCTTCATCTACCCAGTATCCAACATAGAAAGGTATTGTTCTGGGGAAGACAGGTTTTAGTTTAAATGAGATTTGATATTCATTATTCTTTTTGAACTCAATATTCCTTCCGCCATAATACAAAGACCAGTTTACCATATTTCCATCACCTCTGCCTATAAAAGCGCATTTTTCTCCATAAATAGTATCAATTTTAATAGTTAATGAATCTGCACTGTGCAACCAAAATCCAAAATCATGCTTAAAGTTGCCATTATTGATTAGATTCAAATCATCACCATCCAGTGGATTAACCTCATTGAGCCAAATATCCAACTCCTCTTTGTTGACATTCTTATATGGGTATTTTGGAAAAGTCGCATTATAATCCATATCAGTAATTTGAAGGTTGGAAATAATAAAATCAGAGTCTTTACCATCATATCTTAAGAAAAGTACAATACCGAAATGGTTATCAATGAAAGTGTAGGTTGTGGTATAATTGTACCAATTGTTATTAATTGGTACAATTTTTTTTTCCGAAGTAACTGTATAAGGATTACCATTGTTTCTATCATCCGTCCACCAACCTATCTTTAAGAGATTTATATCGCCCTGAATAAATCTAGCATCAAAAGAAATTTTATAACTGTGATTTGCCAGATAAGGTATTGCCTTCTTATTAAAATAAAGATATAGTTCTTCATTTGTATCATGTTGTTGGCCAACCCTTACCCCTTGCCCATAAGGAGTTTCAGTTTTAATTAGTTTAGCATTCTTATTTAATAATTTTAAATAACCAGGATCTAATTGGACAGATTCAGTATAAATAATATCATCTGCGGAATCCGGTATTTTATTCTTTGGTTCCCACAGAATTCTATTTATTAAATTAAGATCATTTATACCGATAAAGCTTGCATATCTGTTTACCATTATAGAGATCTTTTTCTTAGATATATTTTGGATTAGAATTAATCCTAATGATAAAAAAATCAATAAAGAAGTTAAAATTATGATTGAATATCGAAATAGGTTTTTAAGACTGAATTGCCTTATTCCTTTAGTTATTTTAATTATAAAATAAACAGTCAGCAAAACAAGTAAAACAATAATTCCACGTCTTGATCCGGAAATAATTATGTTGACAAGATATAAGAAGCTGAAAGATATCGTTAAAAATATTGAATATCTAGGCTTAATTACACTATCATTACTTCTATAATTTAGAAAAACTAATCCTAAGAGTATAAAGAGACAATAGAAGTTATAATCACCTGCTAAAGTATTACCAATAGAAATATGCAGATCAGAGTGTAAATTGGATGATATTTTGTTGGCAAATATCATATTAAACAAATTCAGCACAGAAATGATCAAGGTTGTATAGATCACCAGATTCAAAACATAATATTTCGGTATTTTCTGCCTAAGAACAATATTTGTCCAGTATAAAAAATAGAAAAAGGAAAATAGTACTGTTATTAGTAAGAGGTCTTTAATAATGACGGGATTTGTAAAACGATTATCAATTATTGATATAAGTATGTATATACCAAACAGGATAATTGGCTGAAAGAAATCTTTTAAAAAACCTGAAAACCGGAATTTCCATTTAAATCTGATAAAAAACAAAATGCCAAATATGGTATAACTGGCAATAAATAAGTAAGTCAGAGGCCAAAATGCAGTTTTATAAAAATAGAATACAATGGTTATTACCAACAGTCGTGGAATAAGCGAATCTATTTTGCTTATCAGAGATACAGATTTCATTCCTGATTTATTTCTGATATAGTTTTATCCTTGTTTATAAGATATTTATTCTGATACATATAGCTTGAATATATCTAACACATTATCAATTAATTTTTTACGGTTAAAGTTCTTCATATAATACTCTTTACCGGCCAGTCCCATGGATTCCAAATGTTCTTTAGGCATTGTTGACATTTCAACTGCTTTTAATGCTAATTTCTTATAATTACCTGCATTCATGGAAAATCCGGCTTTTGATTCGTTGATTATTTCTGCACCGTCACCGTTTATCATTGCAAGTACTGGTTTACCGCAAGCCAGGTAAGACTGTATCTTAGCAGGAACCGTAAGGGAAAAAATATGCTCGTTTTTCAATGTAACCAGCAGCACATCTGCTTCTTTAAAAAAACAAGGCATTAAACTGACTGGATATTTGCCAAGTAAATGAATATTTTTGAGGTCGTGATACTTAATCTGCTGCTCAACCCAGGATTTTTTTCTACCATCTCCAATTATAATCCAATGGATATCAAAATGATCTTTTGTCAGATCAGCAGCTTTGATAATCGATTCAAAATCCTGTGCATCTCCTACATTACCTGCAAATATTATTTTAAATCCCTTTACAGGCAATAATTTGCATATTTCTTCATTTTTTTCAACATGACCAGTAAATATTTCCTCTGCCCAGTTTGGCAGGTATCTGATTTTTTTATCATCAATACCCTTTTCTGTGATAGATCTCCTGAAAGACTTTGATGTTATGAAAATTACATCAGATTTTCTATAGATATATTTTACTATACGCTCAATGATCTTGAGTAATGCTTTTGAATTAACATTACCTGCCGCGGTTACGCTTTCCGGCCATAAATCCTGAACCCAGAAGAACATTGGCGCTTTTGAAAAAAACTTGTAAACGACTGCAGGGATACCTACTGTAACCGGAGAGGGTTCGTATACAAAAATAATATCGTTTGTTTTCTTTAACCAGATTATTGCACTTACTGATGCAAAGAAAGCAAATGAAATATAGTTCATAAAAAGTCTTATTCCTGTACTCTTCCCCCGGCTGAACATCCATGACCGGATAACTTTTATTCCTTCATAATCTTCTTTTCGCTTATTAAAGAAAGTATATCCGTTAAAAAACTTTCCCTCAGGGTAGTTAGGTCTGCCTGTCAGAATTGTCACCTCATGATTCAGGCTTTTTAATGCCAGGGCGAAATCATTTATCTTAAAATTTTCGGGCCAGAAGTATTGAGTGACAATAAGTATTTTCATCCGGATTATTTATTAGAACTTAAATAATCCGTACATTAATTTACTTCTGAACTCAGTATTCGCACTGCAAACTTCAACCTGAAGTTCCTTAAAAGATGCATCAATCACTTATAGGTCTTTTTCTTATGGAATACATAATATCGTGGAGCAGCTTGGCCCACCTTGAGAAATAAAACAGAGTTGTCAGTTTTTGTGAATGAAATGCAATTAGAGCAGGATAATTCCAGAAGTTTCTTCTTAAAGTGAATTTCCTTTTCAGAACATTTATATCTCCGATTACTTCAATATCTTCTCTTTTAGGCATATAGCCAAGCCTGTCAGCACTTTTTAAATGACCAATATCATGCCAGTTGAAGCCCATCATTTCAGAAATAATTATATCCATTGCACCAAGAGAATTGGAAGCTGCAAACCAGTTTACTTCTATCGGATCACCATTCATCGGTCCATTGGTATCCAATCCATATTTACCATCCAGAAAAGCATATTGAAATTTTAGCTTTTCGCAAACCTGAGCAATGATTTTATTAAAAACATAGTGATTTTTTAACCTCATTGTATCAGGAAGACAGCCCCATTGATTTTTTAAAGAAAGGGTAATTTTTGTCATACAATGGACCTTGGGAAGCGGACAGGAAATTGAAAAATCAATTTCTTTAAAGAATAGTTCAGGCAATTCAATTGAATACGGCTTCTTATCAACCATCAATTGAACATTAACACGCTTAATAGCCGATAGATTAACAATCTCTACACTGGGATACTTTTCGTGAATCTCGTGGAAGCCCATATCATTAAGAGCATCAGTCATTGAAAAACTGTTATAACCTCCCTCCCCATCTCCTATATAAATTTTTGTTGTCGAATTGATAAGGCGCAGTGCCGCTACAAGGTTTTCAACAAACTCCTTTCTTGTTGTTATTCCTTTTTTATAAGTCGGATATGTCAGATTAGGTTTGATAAATACTGCACTTGCCTTTGCAAAAGCTTCATCCAGCGAAATTGCATTTATCGATGAGGTAAATTGCTCCTGAATTGATTTTCTGTCCAAGGCACATTTATCTACTACAACAATTGTCTTCACTTTAATATCGATTTAGGTTTTAGAAATATGAGATCAATTTGCATTATCACAAACACAAAAGATGCTTAAATGAACTGACTGTCAATGATATCTCAACTTTCATTAAATTTACTAAAAATACACTCGACTATTCAACTCAACAATATGAATATCCGAATGATGTCTATAAAGGTTCCTGTACTTTATCAAATTAAATCTATTTCAGGAAAAGCTGTCTGTGTGTCTCAAGCACTACAGGATCCAATAAGTTCTTTTCAATATATGATCTTATTGCAGAGCGAATTCCTGATCGTTCTTCAATGCTCATTAATGCACATTTCTCAATAATCTCTATATAAGAATCCATTTTATCCAGAGATATGTCCCATCCCAGATTATTATTCAGAAGGTTTCTCCATGGAGTTTTGTCACTTATAAGTACAGGGGTTCCGGCAGTTAATGATTCTGCAATTACATGACCATAGTTCTCTCCGCCGGAAGGAAACAGAAACAGGTCATAACAACTAAAAATTTGAACAACCTGATTTGGATGAACAATACCTGAATATTTCACAATGATATTATCGGGTAACTCTGTTATGATTTTTTGACATTCCTTCCAGTACTTAATATCTTCCAGGGGTCCATATATATCAAAAAACACTTTAGCTTTTACTCTTCTCAGAATTTGCAAGGCATAATCAAGATTCTTTACACGTGCAATTCGCGATATAAAAACAATCTTTAATCCATAAACTTCTGATGACGATCGCATAGATGAGATAGCAGTATTATCCGGAATAAGTTTTTTAGGCAGGTCTAATGCAATATGAATCTTCTCCTTTGGAATTTTCATTATATTCATAATATCGTCTTCTTCAATCTCACTTGACGCATGCCAGGTAATATTTTTATAAAGACCTATAAACCTGACTATTTTAATATATAAGAACTTTTTCAGGTACTTTAACTTCAGTGTTGCTATGGCAAATTCGCCTCGTGGTGCAACAATAACAGGTTTAATGAACCCTCTGGTGAAATATCGTATTAACAACACTTTAATTGTAAAGGGATCAAAAAAACTATTCAGATACAGAACATCATAATATGTCGTTAAAATCAGGATTTTTATATTTTTAAATGAACTTGCCTGTGGCGATAAATAATATACATCAGCACTTCCAACAGTTTGCCATTGTTTCTTTTTAATGTTTTCATATGCTTTTATATCACCCAGGTCCCTGTCTCTTGTAACTATTTTAAAATCTACATAATTACAAAGATTTTCGACAGTATTAACCATGGATCGGGGAATACCTCCGGCTTTATATCCTGGTAAATAGTTATTTATAAAAGTTAATACACTCGGTTTTTCATTATTCTTCATAAATAAATCATATTTTGATCAAGGCTGATTTTTTAGACATTCATTTTACCTCCGGTGCATGAAAACTGTATACCTTGTTATTATCATCACTTTTTAGGCCAAGTACACGGTAGTACAACCAGAACTGCTCATCATAACAGTTCAAACGATCTATGTCATCAAGACCACGTTCAACGTCTCTTACCAACAGAAGGCAGAGTTAGTGTTCATTATGAATAAAACTTGTGAGTACTGTTTTAAACATCTCTAGCTGTGATTGTACCGGCAATTTCTTTAACATGATTTGCAGAGTTCTATTTAAATTTAATGAAAATCCTTACAAAAATCAAGACTTCAAAGAACATATGTTATTAACAATCAATGTGTTAATAATTATTAAGGATCAACTAATTAATATCTTCAGTCAAACAATTAAATATGATAATCAGCAAATTCGGCATCAGTTATTATTTCTTGAAGATTCAGCAAGGGCAATAAGTGTTTCACCTCCCAGCAGACGTGCGCCGAAATCCATATTTACCAGATAAAATAAGCGACGTGGAAATGAAGCCAAACGAGTCTTAAAACTCCTGTTAGGAATATGTAGATAAGCATTCGTGAAACGATAAAGGTTTATATTAAATCCTGATTCACGTAATATAGCTAATGCAAGTCCTTTAGTAAAATAATGAATATGTCCTACTTTTATCCTTGCATTAAGCAATGATTTCTCCCTCAAAATGGTAGAAACACTCAGATCCAAGGGAAAATGAAAGATAAAATATTTTGCCCTTTCCCGTATCGCATTTAGAAATTGGAAAGGATTGGATAAGTGTTCAATCACATCAATGAGTAAGATACAATCATAGTATTTATGATCGATATCTAAAAAGTTACCACAATGAAAATGTATATTATTGACTTTATGTTCATCCCAAAAATTCTTTACCTGAGGTGAGATGTCATAACCTGTCAATTCATATTCAGGATAGTAATCCCTTAATTGAGCCAGTATGTCTCCGGAACCACAACCTACTTCACAAATAGATTTAATTTCAATCCCTGACTCATCCAGTATACTCTTCACAAGACTTGCTTTCCATATACAGTCTTGTCTATCCCATTCCGGATTACGGGCAAAATATGAACCATCTAAATATTGTTTTTCAACATCCATTGCAATCGGGTTAAATGAATAACTTCAAAGAATAAATAGTTGATCTTTTTTAAATCGGTTTTTTGTTCATTCGCTAGCGTTGGATATTTACTGGGGACAAAATAAGTACCTGGTAAATCCAGCGAAAAATTAAATTCAATATCTCTTGTTGTTTATATCTCATCCACCTTTTCATATTGTATGCTGCAGCAGCCAATAATGTGTTGGTTTGATCTCCGGCTGGGCCACTGAGGTAATTCCTCAGCATCCTGTGATCGTGTTTCAGATGTGATATTAAACCCTCTATTCCGGCTCTTGACCGACATCGTTCTTCCCGTTTCTTTTTCAGATAATAACTCTCCCTCTTGAGCATCTTTGGCATAACTATCTCTATTGATGCTATGCCTTTCTTGATTTTATAATCCCTGTCAACAATCGCTTTCTTGATCTTGGCCACTGTTAATTCTTTTACCTGATCCAACTGTGGTTTTAGTGTATGTCCGTCATATATATTTCCTTCCACCGCCATCGCTACAACAATTATCCCTGATTCTCTTGTATAGGCAAATGAGCTATTGTTCCCAAACTCGTTCTGTTTATGCTCTTTACCTTTCGATATGCAAAGCACTTCCGGTTCATGTAGGCTGTAAACCTTGTTGGTGTCATCTCTTTGTTGTGTCAGCACCCTGTATAAAACATCAAATTTCTCCATGTAAGATTTTGGTATCGGGTTAAGCTGTTTTACAAGGTCCTGAAAGATTTTAAACGCTATCCGGTGAAGCCGCCTCTGTGCTTTCACATGTCTCTTCATGTTCTTTGGTTTCCTTGCAAACCGCAACTGATGTTTTAGCTTTTTTATCTCCCTGCCATACGTACGTTTTAATGATATCTCTTCTTTTCTGGCAATCCTCTTGCAATGATCAATTACTTTCTCGGTCAGTTTCCGATCTGTCGGGAAGGTGATGTTTTTCTCCTAGACTGTCGTATCTACCCTGACCTCTTTTACTTCCCTGCGTATAAAGTCCTTGTCAAACAAATCTATACTCTGTTTGAAGATCTTCTTCATTCCCTCCGGACCGATCCTGTGGCGAAAGTGTACAAAGTTGTTCAGATCAAAAGGAAGTTTATACTGAAAATAAATCTCTCCGTAAAAGTGCTGCCAGTACGGATTTTCCAGATACCTCTCAACAACTGTTTCGTCTCCCAGGTTATACATCTGCTTTAGTAACAAAAGACCTACTATCGTCCGGATGGGAACTGAAGGATGGCCAACCTTTCCATACAGTGGGGCAAATTCCTTTTCCAATCCGTCCCAATCAATCTTCTTCGCCAGAAGGCAAAGTTCATGTTCAGGATGGATAAAACTTGTAAGCACTGTTTTAAACATCTCTAACTGCGGTTGTACGGGCAATTTCTTTAACATGATTTACAGGCTTTTGATCAAATTTAATCAAAATTCTAGCAAAAATCAAGACCTCAAAGAACATATGTTATTAACAATCAATGTGTTAATAATTATTAAGGATCAACTAATTATTAATCATTTTGTGAATCCTTGTTTTTAAGGACAAGCAGGTCGGTAAAAGAATAGGCTATATTCCTTATATCAAAAGAAGATAAACTAAAATTCAGGGCACCTGTATAGTCACCTTTGAGAAAAAGGTCAAATTTTTCCCTGTCAAAATAATTTTGATTCATTGAAAAAATTGGGCGTTTAGCCAAAGTATAGTCAATAAGTTTACTGGGGGATTGATTAGTGCTGATATTACTGAAATTAATTAAAAAATCCATCCTGCTCAATTCATAAATAACATTTTCGCGGGACACTAAATTATTTACTACTAATTTAACGTTTAATTTTTCAATGTAAGGTAAGATACAACTATAACTATCAGGTGCCTGAATATTGGTATAAATCAGAAATCTAAAATTGATGTCCAATCCACATAAATACTCGAAAAACATTTTAGGATTTCGAATCTTTGAATAGAAAAGTCCTGCAAAACCGAAGGTGATTATTTTGTTTTTGGTATATTCAGCAATATGGATTTTTTCAAAGTTCAATCCCTGAGGAATTATTTTTATTTTGGATTCATCCTTAAAGGCAGTAAATGCTGAAACAGCCTCTGGAATTGGAACTGATATAAAATCGAATCTATTTAGTGTCCTCTTTTCAATTAATTTAAAATATGGAGCAATGGGCGCTACAGTATTATATGAAAAAGGATCGCCGCAATCTGCAACTGTGCACTTAAATAATTCCTTATTTTTATTAATAATGTTGCCAACCGCCCAGTGAACATGAAAAGGAAGTCCAATAGAAATTAAAAGGTCGAATGGCTCATAAATCTTAAGACTTCTTCTTAGCTTAAGATAAAGTACAAGCCATGTATTTGTTGTGAAATAAAAAAGTTTATCCTTGATATAATTCTTAATTCCAGCAATAAAATAGTTCTCTTTGGTTTGTTTTTTATCTTTTGGTGCATCAGATGAATTAAACTTAAGCAGATTCAAATTAATCAAACGATATTTAATAGTATCTCCGAAAGATTCATAATCGAAGTTTGCAACGTAAAAAGCATTATATACTGTAACATTATGCCCTCGCCTCGAAAATTCCTCAGCAAGTTCTGTCGCACGAAATGCTCTTGGATTATTAACAGGTAAAAAATATGCAGTAACAATAGCTATTTCCATGCTAGAATTGAAGCATCAATTTCTCATTTTTCAATAGAACTGATCTGCGTTTTATCGTTTCTAATATCAATTAAATAAACCGAAAAAACACATGCACAGGAAACCCAGTATAATGGCAGGGCTAACAATGTTCGAGAAAACATGGAGTACACAAAATATTGTAAAAAGAGCAGGGCAAAAAACATATAGTTACTATCTCTTTTTATCAAAGAAAATGTACACCAAAAACATAAAAGCGTTATCAATAAGAATAGCAATCCTCCGGTAATCCCTAAAGCCATTAACGACTCAATAAAGAAATTATGGACATACCCACCTCTTAATGGTCCTTCTGTTATTAAAATCGAATTGCCAAATAAAGGATGTTCTAAAAATATGCTCAATCCTTGGCGATAGTAGTCATCTCTTCCAGAAGCAGTTATAAAATTTTCCCCTCCTTCGAAAATTGATATAAAACGTTCAATGAAAGAACTATCGAAATTTGACAGGAAAAAATTATTTAAATTATCAATGTTTAAAACAAATAATACTCCAACAACTAAAATTAATAATAGTATTTTATAGTTGATTCTTATTAAAATGTATATGAACAATATAAACATTAAAGCCACAAAAGGACTTCGGGCATTTGCAATAGCCATAGAAAATATACCCCAGGGAATCAATAAGAGGAATAACCATTTATGCCTCGGGACTTTATTCAATTTTATTTGAGAAACACATAATAACAGAAAGGTCAATCCCAAATGACCATAGCCAATTGAATCGAGCATAATATTGGCAGAAAATCTGCCAGACGGATCGACATTATGTGTCTCAACTTGTTTAGTAACTCCTATGTATACTATGATCAGGCTAATGAGAAAAATGAAAATAAGTATATTAAAAAACCTGGAAATATTTAAATAATTAAACCTTATATTCCGAACCATGATGACCGGGAGTAACATAAGGAAGAAATAGTACACTAAAAATGTATATCGATTCACAAAATTTGTCTGATAAATACGATCAATGAAAATATTATCAATCATCCGTAATCCATAGAGAATCAAAAATGTACCAATTAGAATATCAAAGGTTCGATTTTTGAATTTTAATGCTCTTTTTTGATAATAGATTATCGAGCACTGAAACAAGAAGATTAATAGCAGAAGGAAAAGTATTATCGATGTGATTACCGAAATAGGCAAATAATCTATAAAGAATGTCCTCGTATCAAATAAAACCAGTAGTAGCAATCCAATGAAAGAAAGTAAATCAAATATTTCATCGTATGTGAACTTATTTCGAATCGTAAAACTCATAATGATAGCCTTATAGACTTATTTCAAGGTATCAACATATTCTTTAATGGTAAGAAAGCGAATTCCATATTCCCCGGATAGTTTGAGGAAGTTGAAGGATCCAGGCGTTAAGGTTTTTGGATGGGCAACTAGTGTTATTACTTTTTCTGAAGCCCTAAATATTCTTCTAATAAGAAATTCCGGAGGTAAGTTTCCATCAATGCTGAATATTTGAATTTCTCCATGGGAAAAAAGCGACTTTAAAATGCGCTTCCATAATTTATTCTTTCTTACCGGTGATATTCCCACTCCATCACCGTAAATTCTGCCGTTTTTGAAATCTAACCTCTGTTTAACAAAACAATATAATTTCTCAAAAAGAGAGATCCTGTATGTTGATAATGGTACTTCAATAAAACATCCAGTTTCTTCAACCTTCTGAATATCATCCTTAAATTTATAAAACGAGTATTTAGGAGCATTCCTAAAGTCGATATTATGAAGTTCGCTATCCATAAATATGCCGGGAACCACTGAAGAATCAACATAAATACCGGATTCAATAAAAGAATCTTTAAGTAAATCAAAGGGTTCTATGCACCATCCTCCGGCCCGAAATGCTTCCACTTTATAATCAGGATCAACTTCCCGGGCAATATCATTTATCATATTTACTCCTGAACGGAACAATTCCCTGACTTCAGATTCATGTAAAGAAGAAAGTTTATAATTATCATATGTCAAAAACTTCCATTCGTTAAGAGAATTATCATATACTGCATCTTGCCAATGCGGGTGAAGGTGAAGCTCAATTCTATGACCTTGCTGAATCAATCGCTTTAATTGAGTCTCTATAATCAGGTATTGCATCCTTGTGCAATCATTTTCATTCTTAAGTTTATGTAAGAAAAGAGTATCAATGAAGAACGTTACTTTAGAGCCAGACAATTCAAGTGACTCAATCAGATCGTTTACAGGTTTTATAATGCAATTTTCGATTGATCCACTCTTTTTAAAAAACAATTCATAATCAAATGTTAATAATACAGTTTTGCTCATAAGTCCATGTAATGGATATAAGAATGCTCTTAATATCTTAATCCAAGCCTCTTATACTCCTGATCTATTACATCACCAGTATATTCAATTCTTTTTAAAATACATTTTATTTTTAACGCATTTATATATAATCTGTATTTTATTTTTCGAATAGGAAATTTCCACAGATATCCTTCTTTGAGATCGCCACCGAAACGTTCTTTAAAACGTTGTATACCCTCATATTTACTTCCCTTTGCAGGATTCAATCGGGCACCAACGAAATCATGAGTATATACGCTCCGCGACTTCATCAATCTTATAACTTCCCACTGCAGCAAATTCAAAGCACCATTATGGTGTTTTCCCGATGATCCTCCAAACAAATAATAAGAATTATGCCCTTTACTCCATAAAATAATAGCAGAACCATGTATCATTGATTCGTCCCGTGCAATCCAAAAATCCAAATTTTCTCCAAGGTTTTTCTTTAGTTGCTGAAAATATCCGATTGATGGATAGCTCAATCCCTGTCTCTTTAAAGTTTCCTGAACCAATAAGACACAGTCATTAAAATTATCCGAACCCTCTGATATTATTATACCATCGTTTTTTGCTTTTTTAATAACATTGCGATGCTTTGGGTGTAAACCGGCAAATAACTCCTCTTCTGTTTTTGTCAGGTTTAATGAGTAGGTGCCAAAATGACAAGCCGAAGCTCCTTTAGGATATGTATTAAACAATGCTGTTGCGTGCTGCATTAAAATAAAATCAATTCCCGGCTTCTTTCGTAAATGCTCCAAAATATTTTCCAAAAATATCTGTTCCTCATTCTTATCATACTTTCCGATCACACCAGTCGGAAAAACAATATAACGAAAAATCAATATTTTCTTTATATAATATGGTAAGACCATGCCCTGCTCAAAAAAATATCCAAAGTCAATAGATCCATTACAGCTCAAATATTGTGGCGTGGCAATTACAGGAAGTGAAACTGATAAATCCTTGATATCCTTAATTATTTGCATTTATCAATTGTTTACAATAAAGCGAAAGTTTTTCTTTATCCTAAGTATGCCACAGAATGAACCAAACAGAAAATAGAATTGATATTGGATTTTGCTCATGCTTTTGATTCCTGCAATCAGGCCTTTGAAGAATAAGAATACCTGAAAAATAAAAATTAATAATGCCCGCCCTAAACTAAAGTGCTTATAACCTAAATAAATTTTGTTCCTGCCTATTAGGAATGCACTAAAGGGAGGTCTTTCTTTTCTCCCATTGATGTTGATATGCTGATGCCAGGCTTTAACCTCCTTGATAACACCCATCTTTAACCCAGCCTTTCTGGCCCGGATTGCCATATCCACTTCATCGGAATACATGAAAAGATCCTCATCCTGGAGTCCAACCTTTTCATAAAAACTCCTTGAAGCAAGGTTCATTCCACCAAGGGAGGCATCAGCATCCTGACTGTAATTTGTAATTGAATCCAGGTGCATCCCAATACCAAAAGGCTTCATATACATAAAATATGTAATTTCACTTCCTAAATCCTCAATTATCAGAGAGTCTTTTGATAAGATTACAGGACTTACCATTCCATAATTATTCGATGACAAAAAATCATAAAGCTTTACAACTCCGCCCTTTTCTATTTTTACATCATTAGCAATTAGCATTATTGCATCTGTCTCTGTCTTTTTAATAGCATATTCTATACCATCATTATAGGCACTTGTTGAACCTCCGTTAGTTTCTCTTCTAATGATTACAGAATCAATAAATAATCGTTTAACCTCTTCAAAATATTCAGGCTGCGATCCATTATCAACAATAATATGCAAATAAATGTCATTTTTATATTCAAGATAATGATTAAACCACTCTGATAATTTATATCCATCATTTAAGGAGATGGTAATTGCAGCTATTTTCATAAAATCAATTCTTCTTTTATTCTGTCAATGTCGATTTCTAAAAGATAATGCTATAAACTCCAAACTTTGCCTTAATGGTGATTGTCTGATTCTTAAATAAACTACAATAACAGCAAGAAATAAAATTGTCTTAATCCACAGAAATACAGGTATATTACTTAATATTAAAAGATATATAAAAAATAGATAAGAATATAAAAATGTTTTATTATATATTTTTATCTCGAGCACTTTATTGATTACTATAATATGATAAGGAACTATAAATAACAGGCTCACCAATTTAGACAAAGCTAACCCTGTTGCACCATGTTTAGCCCCAATATACAGGAATGGGAACATGATAACAAAATCTATTGTTGTAATTATTGCCAGGACTTTTTGTTTGTATGTAGATGATAATATAGTAGAAAGCACCAGGTCAAAGCATAATCCTACTCCAAACCAGGCTAAAATATTGAACGCAGCTATTGAATTTACATACTTAGCTCCAAAAAAAAACGGAATCCAGTAATTACTTGTACCAACTAGGATTGTAGCTATAATTGAACCCCAGACAAAAATATACCCGAAGCTCTGGCTTACCTTCATATCAAATTGGACCTTATCTTTATGGTATAATTGTGTTAAAAATGGGAATACTGCTCTTAGACCAGTACTAACTGTCAGTGTTATCGGTATAATGAATCTTAATCCGACTGAAAAATATCCAACTTCTTTTGCTCCTGAATTGCTATCCAGAAGTAAAATTGGAATCTGATCAACAAAACTCCCCAACACTCTCATCCACAAATAAGGAAAACTCATGAACAGAAAAGCTTTAAATCCGATGTCAAAGAAGCTCGTATTCTTAACTACATATTGTTTTATTATTTTAATAAAATAGAATATTGATTTTAAGACAAATAGTGAACAGTATATTATTAATACAAGTTTTACATTAATTAATTCGTTAGGGATAATAAAGATTAATAATAGCCAACTGGCAGAAAAAATCAGGTTAAACAGAGTTGTATATTTTGTGACTAAATAGCCAAAAGCTATACTTTCTGATAAGTCCCAGAGACTATTACTAAGAATTAAAACAGATGACAGAATAATTATGAATATATCTGCTTCTTTTGTGGTAAAAGTATAAATTATAAGTGCAATAGAAGTAGCAATAAAACTAAAAGCACGGAGCGGTACCAATTTTAGAAATATATGTTTTGTTGCCTCATGGTGAAGTGTTATTTCACGTGTTATTACATGGTTTGCTCCAACATTATTGGAAAATACCGTAAAAAGTGCAATCAAAGCTAAAACCACATTTAACTCGCCAAATCCCTCGGGGGTGAGTTTACGGGCCAGAACCATAAAAGCAAAAAAATTAATTACCGCTTGCGATACATCTGAAAAAAGAAGGTAAGTCCAGTTTTTAATCAATTTGCTCATGATGCACTTCATTAGAGATATTGATTTCCCGGGAAGGTTTGAATGAACCTAAAATATAATCTATAATTTATGACCTTCTAAAAAGCCAGATTTACACCGCTAAAGGGAAGTCAGTTATTTAAGAATTGTGGCGGTACATTTTAGAATAAAAGTTCTTTAAAATCTAAAATGGTTTGCCTGAATACTCAAGAGATTGAAATTCCAGATTGTGGTTGAAAATCATTGTTGCAATTGACTCATTGTCGAATGAGATTAATAATTTTCCCCTTTCAATTAATTTCCAATTATTTAAGCTATAAAAATGAATCAGAGGTTTTTTACAGAATAAAAGACCGACCCTATTGTTTTGTATTAAAAATAAATTTGTATGAGACATTATCTTTGTTCCCCAACCATGACCTTTGTTATCCACGCAAACATTACCTATACCATAACCGTCAATTAAATTCCCATCGATTTTAATTTCAATTTCTATTAGATTGAGATAAGCTATATTTTTTTCACTCTCTTGTAATAGAACATGAATGTCTGAATCTTTTAAATTAGAATTTATCCATTCTAATTGTTTATCAAAACTATACGGCCAGGCTTGTGATTTGATTTTTATAATCTCCTCAAGTCTGTCGTATGAAATTCCAGCATGACGAATTAGTAATAGTTCAGACATGTAAGGATTTATTTAAATGAAACCACCACCCGCAAGGTACAGCCAAAAACTTCGAATAAAATTCATCAACACCTGGAAGAAATTCATTTTTGCCAAAAATTGAATAATAGTTATTTGGCAGATGGACTACTGAAGAATGATAACCCATCTCACGAAATTTACGTAATATGTCTTTTTTATTATCGATTAATATTCCATAGACCCAAAAATTAGGGACAATATTTTCTCTTTGATTCAACAGATAGCATTCAGACATATTCTCACTGAACCATTCATTCCATTTTTGGGCATTGTCACGCTGTATGTCAACAAGAGTCTGTAAATCATTCATCTGTTGAACTCCAATATAACTATTTACTTCACTCATGGTAGCTCCGAAACCAGGAACTGAAATATCATAATTTGGATTTATTTCTCCCAAATTATCACGAAAATAGCTTCTGGAAATACCTGAATCCCGAACGAGAAGACTTTTCTCGTAAAAAGACTTATCCTTAAAAACAATCGCACCACCATCAATTGTTGTCGGCAGCCTAACTGCTTGAAATGAGTATATTGTTATATCAGTCCCATTATTACCTATCTTATTACCTTTGTATTCTGATCCAAAGGCTTCAATTGCATCATCAACAACAATAACACCATATTTTTCTCCGATTGCATTAATTTCATCAATATACCCTGGGTATCCACAAAAGTGATTATGGAAAATTGCTTTTGTCTCCGATGAAATTTTTTTTCTGACACTCTCAGGATCAATTGTTCCAGTCATTGGATCAACGTCTGCCCAAGCAACTTTCGCTCCAAGCGTTACAATTGGCTGATTGGAAGCAAGACAAGCCATTGGCGATGAAATGATCTCATCTCCAGGTTTTATTCCTAATGATATAAGAGCGACTAAAACCGCGGAGTTAAACGAGCTTACAGTCACAAGTTGCTCAACTCCGACATATGCTTTAAGTTTTTGTTCGAATTCCAGACCGTGTTTCCCGTAAGCTAAAGCACCAGAATGTAAAATTGTATTCAGGTCAGGTAGATCATCAGGCATATAAGGTTTGTACAAAGGAATCATTGGATCATTATATAAGATGAAGAATCGAATTGAACATAATATTAATTAATAAAATCAAAATATTCTAAAGACTCCAAAATTCATCTATCTTTTTAAAATCTCTTCCAGACATCTCTCTGCAGTATGACCATCCCAGAGGTATGGACGAAAAGGTAAACGCTTGACAATTTTTGTTTTATTATATTCAGATCTTATTCTGGCTATTTCATTGCCAACGAGAATACTTACACCTCCATTTTCTTTTAGAGTCATTGGTCGTTCAGTATTCCATCTTAATGTAAGGCAAGGGGTTCCCAGAACCGTACATTCTTCCTGCAGCCCACCACTATCTGTCAACATCATTTTCGCATTCATATTAAGTTTCAACATTTCCAAATATCCTATTGATTGAAGCAAAAGCAGCTGCTTATTATTCATTATATGATCCCATAAACCATATAATTCCAACATTTTACGAGTTCTAGGATGTAATGACCAGACTACAGGATACTGTCGACTCACCTCATCCATTATAAACTGCGTGATCGATTGTAGAATATCACGAGTATCAACATTTGAAGGGCGATGTAATGTTAATATTACCAATTCATTTAGACGTTTATTATCGATTGTCTTCCATGATTCATTGATGGAATTGTTTTTCAATACTTCCTTAATATCTAGTTTCGCAGCCTTTTCTATATTTAGATCAAGTGTATCAATCATTATGTTACCGACTAAAACAATATTTGAGTCTGGGGTACCTTCTTTACGTAGGTTTTCAGATGCTATAATATCTGGGGTAAGCAAGAGATCTGACAAACGATCAGCAACGATCCTGTTTATCTCTTCAGGCATTTTCGTATCACCTGACCTGAGACCCGCTTCAATATGACAACACTTAATATGTTCTTTCTTTGCAGTCACAGAGCAGGCGAGTATTGCATTAACATCTCCAACAATGACTATCCAGTCAGGTTTTTCTTTTTTGACTACTTTTTCAAACTCAATCATCGTCAGTCCTACCTGTTCAGCGTGAGTTCCGGAACCAATACCAAGATTAATATCTGCTTTAGGAATTCCTAATTGTTCAAAGAATTCTTTCGACATCCTATCATCATAATGTTGCCCGGTGTGAACAAGCAAATGCTTTAAAACATTTTTTTTATGGATATCAGATTTATTATATTTGTCTACTGCCCGGATGAATGGTGCAATTTTCATGAAATTTGGACGAGCTCCTACAACCGATAAGATTTTCATAAATAATTACAAGGTTTTTATTTATTCATCTACTTTTATAATAATCTACCATTTTTTAGATTACACCTTTAGTTGAAAAAGGAGGTTTGAAGTTTAAAATTTCTATTGTCTGTTTATTATAAGCTCAAAAGTACCAAAAAGTGAATTAAGAAAACTTGGGAAAACCAGCATTCCTAGTTTCAATATGAATAATGCAAGTTTGAAGATCAAAACCTTCTTTTCAAGAGCTTTGAAAATTAACAGTATAATTTCAGTGGTAGAAAAGGATATTTGAACAATGGGATGACAGTCCTGAAGATAAAAACAGAATTATTATGTAGTATAGATTAGATTTAAAATGAGTATTTCAATTTTGTGCCTTATCAATGTATTTGAGAAAATAAGCTTTACCATCCTTTTTTTATTGTATCAACAATACTTTCACGATCTTCTTCAGATACCCACCACCCACATGGAATATGAACCATTTTTTCATAAAATTGGTCTAAAACTGGTAGACCATCATTAAAATCCTTCAAGTAGTCGTGCATGTCACTCCTTTTGTGAAGTTCGGAAGCTATAATTTCTTTTTCTGCCAGCTTTGTGATAAAGCCTTCTCTATTTTCAACCTTCAAAGTATATAACCAATAACTAGGTTCACTTCCAGGATAATATTGAATTAGTTCTATCCCGTCCACATTTCTAAGTTCCTGATCAAAATACTTCCCATTTCTTATGTGCGAAGCAATAATAGAATCAATATATGCTAACTGAACAATTCCAATTATGGCATTTACATTATTCATATGATATTTATACCCTTGGAATTTAATATTATTCTCCAGTCTGCTCATCTTTTTATCTATACCAAACCACCTGAGCAGTTTTCCTTTCTCATAGTCGTCTGCCAACATTATTTGCAGCACTCCGCCATCAATAGTTGTAAGATGTTTGATAGCCTGAAAAGAAAAAACCGTAAATGGGAAATGTTGTCCTGCGTTTTTGCTATTGAATTTTGAACCAATTGCATGAGCTGCATCTTCAATTACAGGAATTTTATATTTATCCGAAATATATTTTATTTGCCCGACATTCACTGGAATACCCGCATAATCTACCACCATTATTGCTTTGGTCCTTTCATTGATACGTTTGTCAATTGAAGCAGGCGAGATATTCCCTGTCTCAAAATCAATATCAGCATATCGAATTTTGGCTCCGACCATTTTTATCGCAACATTTGTGGGTTCTGCAGTAAGTGCAGTCGAAATTACTTCATCACCTTCCTTGACCCCTGCCAAGAGCAAAGCAATATGAAGTGCAGCAGTACCTGAATTTAAAGATAGCGAATTTCCACTCCCTATAAAGGATTCAAAAGCTCTTTCGAAATTATCTACATGCATTCCTTGTGCGACATATCCACTGTATAGAACTTCTTCAAGTCTCGGCATTAGTGCTTCACGTGGAGGAATATTAGTTTTTACTAAAGGTAACATATACGTATTTCTTATTTATATTTAATGTTAATCTGTGACGGTAACATAATTTCTAATCAAAACAAAAATATTTTATCACGGATAAAATATCAACTAAGAGTGATACAAGAAAAATCTTTAAGCTGTAGTTCCGATCTTATACTCTAATCCCCTTCAATCTTAACAAGATTATTCTTGTACCCGGGAATAATTTCCTTCATTTCCTCTATCAGCTTTGATTCCTGAATTTTATACAGAGATTTGAGTATGCTATTAATTTTGGTGCGAATTACATCAAAATTGTTTTCCTCAATTTGTGCTATACTGATCTTCGGATGATGTGTTGGAAGTTGATGCTCACCGCCGGAAAAGAGTTCTTCATGGAGTTTTTCACCCGGCCGGAGCCCCGTGTATTTTATCATTATGTCTTTGTTCGGCTCCAGACCTGAAAGGCGGATAAGGTTCAGGGCCACATTAAGTACTTTGACCGGTTCCCCCATATCAAACACATATATCTGTCCTCCGTTACCGATAAAGCCGGCTTCAAGCACAAGCTGACAGGCTTCCGGTATAGTCATAAAGAATCGCGTGACTTCAGGGTGAGTAATCGTAACAGGTCCTCCCTCCTGTATTTGCTTGTTAAAGAGGGGTATCACTGATCCATTAGACCCGAGTACATTTCCGAAACGAGTCGTAATAAACTGCGTTTTGACTTCTTTCCTTTTTGAATATGCATGAACCAGCAGTTCGCATACTTTTTTTGTTGCCCCCATCACATTGGTCGGATTTACGGCTTTATCTGAAGAGATCATTACAAATTTCTCAACCCCGTATTTTACCGATAAATCCGCTAAATTCTTGGTTCCTCCGACATTTACCCTGAATGCTTCGTGGGGGTGAGTTTCCATAATTGGTACATGTTTGTAGGCGGCTGCATGGAACACAATTTCAGGTTTGTACTTTTCAAAAACATGTTCCATCACGTCTTCCCTGGTAACATCCCCTATAATAATTTTAAAGTCACACCCTGTGCAACTATTCTTTAACTCTTCTCCTAAATAAAAAGAGGGGGTTTCTGCCTGATCGACCAAAACTAATTGCTTTGTATTGAACCTGGTTAATTGACGTGAGATCTCTGAACCGATTGATCCAGCTGAGCCTGTAACCAGGATAGTTTTTCCCTGTAAACCTTTCTCTATAATTTCAAGATCAAGAACTATTGGATCCCTGCCCAGAAGATCTTCAAATTTAACTTTTTTAAGATTCGTAACATCCAGTTTACCATTCAGCCAGGTATCAAAGGAAGGGGTGTCCAGGATTTCACACCCGAACTGGATAACCGACTCAATCACCTTTTTCTTTCTTGCAGGAGCAATATTATTTATTGCGATTATGAATGCTTTAATTTCTTCCTTTTCAAAAAAACTCTTTGACAATACCTGGCGGGAATATACAGGATAACTATCAACCTTTTTACCCTGTAACTTTCTATCATCATCTATAAACCCTTTCAACTGGTAGTGGCTTTTTGTATCTCCTTCTATTACGCGTTTAACCACAATCCCCATATCACCCGATCCATAGATCAATACATTTCTCCGATCCCGGGGCAAGGCGGTTGCAAATTCATAAAACATCTTTACAAATACCCTGAAAAAGAAGAGAAAAACAGTTACTGCACCAAAATGAATTACAAGGATTGAAAGAGGGATGTTATAAAAAGGTTTCCAATTATAATGTCTACTCAATAGAGTTATTATGAAAAGTACAGCCAGAGCAGACAGACTTGAAAAGATAATTTTATAAGTATCCTTGAGGGTTGTATGCCTTATCATGCCTGAATATGACTTGAAGATCAACATGAAAAGAGTATAAACCGCAAGCACTAAGAATGCCTGCCTGAACGACAACGGTATTTCGTATGCAGTAAATTCAAAGTTAAACCTAAGAATATAAGCTAAAAGGAAGGCGAAATAAACTACCGCTATATCGATAAACAAAACTAACCAGCGCGGTAAGGAGTACTTTTGGAAAACATTAATTACTCTGCTTTTAAAAGTTTCGATCATAGATTTTCAAATCTAGTGCAAAATTAGTTAAAATATGTTAAACAAGGTAAAAGGTAAAAGGCAAAAGTAAAAAGTGCTTTCGTTTATGACTTTGCTTTTAAAATAATGGTTGCAAGTATTTTACCAAGTTCTTCGCTTTCGAGTACCATTGGTTTTATGTTATTGGTTCCAGGGAATAATTCAACAATAATCCTCAGCCAATAATTTGATTCTCTCATTTCTTTCAGTGAAATACTCACTTTGTTAATAAAATCTGCTCTAGAAGTTGCTGCCTGAGATTCTTCATAATTTGCTCCGCTCGATGTAGATGATTTTGATAATTGATACTTAATGACATCTATTTCTTTTCCTCCTTTAAGAGCAGCAAGCATCTTCATCACATCAATGGCAAATCCAAACAACCGTTCTTTTAAATCATTCTCTTTCAATTTGAGATACTTTTACCTTTTTACTTATGTCTTTTGTCTTCATTCAAAAACATCCCCCTTACCCTCTCGCTTGTGCGGGACAGGCTCTTCAAAGGGGGAAGATTAAAGCGCTCTTTTACCTTTTTACTTTTTACTTTTTACTTGCCGTCAGGCCACGCTTCCGCCACGTCAATCACATGACACATTGTTCGTATCTGCCTGACTATGAACTAAATATATAATATTTGTAACAAATGTTACAAATATTTCCGGAACCATTCATTGGCTTCCTCAAGACCTTCAGCAACATTGTGGGTCGGAGCGTATCCCAGGAGCCTCTTTGCCTTTTCAATTGAAGCCTGGGAATGAGGAATATCACCTGCCCTCTCCGGGCCATACTCAGGTTCTATTTCCAGTATGCTATTATCAATTTTTCCTGCTATTTCCCTGATCAATGAAAATAGCTGGTTAAGGGTTGTCCTTTCACCATGTGCAACATTATAGACCTGGTTTATTGCGTCTATATTTTCAACAAGAGCTGCCAAATGGTTTGCCTGAAGCACATTGTCAATGTAAGTAAAATCGCGTGAGATGGTTCCATCACCATTGATCACCGGCGATTTATGTTCCATAAGCATTTTAGCGAATTTCGGTATCACTGCAGCATAAGGCCCTTCCGGATCCTGACGCCTTCCGAATACATTAAAATACCTTAGCCCTATAACCTCAATACCATATGTTTTTGAGAAATTTGCTGCATACAATTCATCGACATATTTTGTTATTGCATATGGGGATAATGGACCGCCGATCTTATCTTCAATTTTTGGAAGGTCCGGATGATCTCCATAAGTGGAAGAACTAGCAGCGTATATAAATCTTTTTACTCCGGCTTCCTTTGATGCGAACAGTATCTTAACAAAGCCACCTATGTTGACATCGGTGGTAGTAACGGGATCTTTTATAGAGCGAGGCACTGAACCCAGGGCGGCCTGATGAAAAACTATATTAACATCCCTGACCGCTTGAATACAATCCTCATAGTTACGGATGTCACCTTCAATAAGCTTAAAAGCGGGTTGATTAAGGAAATCCGTCAGATTCTCTTTTTTCCCGGTAGAGAAATTATCCAGACAAATGACATAATTTCCTGAAAGTAACAGAGATTCTACAAGATTTGAACCAATAAAACCTGCTCCCCCGGTTACCAGCACTCTTTTATCCCTCAAAACTCGCTCCATCAGCTATCGAAAAACAATTTTAATGCAAATATAACAGAACTTAAGACATCCGGAATTATACTTTTTCGAACATCAGCCTGATTTCTTCCAAAATAAATTCAGCTGTTTTTCCATCTCCATAAAAGCCCGGATAATCAAGATTCGAAATATTTTTCAAAAGTCGTTCAAATTCATTCCTGATCTTTTCAGGGTCAGCATCAACTAGTACAGCAGTACCGTTTTTGACAAGCTCAATCCATTCAGTCTCCTTTCTCAGAACAATGCAAGGCTTCCTGAAAAAATGAGATTCTTTCTGAACTCCTCCGGAATCGGTGATTATCATCCTGCTGTTCTTTTCAAGGAGTATCATTTCAAGATATGATACGGGAGGTATAATCCTGATATGTTTACAGTTAAGAAGGTCATTATATAGTGTTTCAAGATTGGTTTTCAAAGAAACAGTAGTGCGTGGATGAAGCGGCAGGACAAATGTTACGGAATTCTCTTCTGACAGCGACCTGAATGTTTTCACAATTGTTTCAAGACGTGCAATATCATCCGTATTGATGTCCCTGTGAATTGTCGTAAGTATGAAATTATCCTTTTCAACCGATAACTGATCAAGGAATGATGCCTTTTTCTTTTCTGCAAGTTCTGCAAAGAAAAGAGCATTATCATACATGATATCTCCGGTAAAATATAGCTTCGGATTGTCAATTGTATAGGGTGGGCTGTTATCAGGCTTAAAGCCTTCATTTATAAGGTTTTTAAAAGCAGCATGGGTTGGAGCAAACAGCAGAGTCGAGGAATGGTCGCTCATAATACGGTTAATCTCTTCCGGCATCCTTTTATTGAAGGAACGAAGGCCTGCTTCAATATGAATCACCGGGAAATGAAGCTTTGAGGCAGCAAGAGCTCCTGCCAGCGAGGAGTTGGTATCCCCGTATAACAGGACGCAATCAGGTTTTTCCTTAAGAAGCACATCTTCAAGCCCTGTTATCATCATTGAGGTTTGCCTTCCGTGCCTGGCCGATCCTACTCCAAGATTATAATCAGGTTTATGGATCTCAAGTTCATCAAAGAAAACATCCGACATTTCCTTGTCATAATGCTGTCCTGTATGAACTATGATCTCGTCAAAACTGTCGGGATAATATTTTCGGATAGCCCTGCTTATAGCAGAAGCTTTAATTATTTGTGGTCTTGCACCTACAATATTCAGCAGTTTAATATTCGACATTGAAAGCAGGTCAGTTTGGGAGCCCAAAGATAGCAAAATATCTGATGTGAAAAACTAAAACCCCTAAATCCCCCAAGGGGGACTTTTTCAAATACTGTTGTATTAAAAGCCCCCCCTGGGGGGTTGGGGGGTTAGTAGCCTTATTTCGCGTAGTTTACTGCTCTGGTCTCACGTATAACAGTTATTTTTATCTGTCCCGGGTAGGTCATCTCATTCTGTATCTTCCTGGCTATCTCAAGAGAGAGCCCTTCAGCCTCCTTGTCTGTCACTTTCTCTGCACCTACAATTACCCTGAGCTCCCTTCCTGCCTGGATAGCATATGTTTTCATAACACCGGGGTACTGAAGAGCAAGCGATTCCAGCTCTTTCAAACGCTTTATATATGATTCCACAACTTCCCTCCGGGCTCCCGGACGCGCTCCGGAAATAGCATCACAAACCTGGACTATCGGTGCAATAAGTGTCGTCATCTCAACTTCATCATGATGAGCTCCGATAGCATTGCATATCTCCGGCTTTTCCCTGAATTTCTCTGCCATCTTCATGCCGAGGACAGCATGCGGCAATTCAGGCTCATCATCAGGTACTTTGCCAATATCATGAAGCAGACCTGCCCTCTTGGCAAGTTTGGGATTAAGTCCGAGCTCTGCTGCCATTATTGAAGAAAGATTAGCTACCTCCCGTGAATGCATAAGCAGGTTTTGCCCGTAAGATGATCTGTACTTCATTTTACCGATCATCCTAATAAGTTCGGGATGCAATCCATGAATGCCAAGGTCAATGGTCGTCCTCTTACCTACCTCAAGTATTTCTTCTTCAACCTGTTTCCGCGTTTTTTCAACTATCTCCTCTATTCTTGCAGGATGAATTCTTCCGTCAGTGACCAGTTGATGAAGTGCCAGACGGGCCACTTCCCTTCTTACAGGATCAAATGCTGAAAGCACTATTGCCTCAGGAGTGTCATCAACTATTATTTCAACGCCTGTGGCTGCTTCAAGCGCTCTTATATTGCGGCCTTCACGTCCGATGATACGTCCTTTCATCTCGTCAGACTCAATATGAAATACCGTCACTGCATTTTCAATTGCATTTTCAGCTGCAACTCTCTGAATAGTCTGGACGACAATTCGTTTAGCTTCTTTGTTTGCCGTCATTTTCGCCTCGTCAAGTATTTCGTTGATATATGACATGGCACCTGTCTTGGCTTCCTCTTTCAGCGATTCAATAAGCTGGTTCTTTGCTTCCTCAGCAGAAAGTCCGGAAATGGTTTCAAGCTGTTCCACCTGCTGACGGTGCATCTTTGACAGCTCCTCAGATCTTTTATCTAGCAGCTCAAGCTGGGAATCCAGGTTTTCCCGGATTGCATCAGATTCGTTCTTCTTACGTTGTGTCTCTTCAAGCTTCTGGGAGAGAGTGAGTTCCTTTTGTTTTATCCTGTTTTCTGCCTGGTTTATCCTGCTGTTTTTCTCATTTATCACCTTTTCATGTTCTGTTTTAAGCTGCAGGAATCGCTCCTTCGCCTGGAGTATCTTCTCTTTTCGGATAACCTCCGCTTCTGATTCGGCCTCGCTTATAATCTTGCGGCTTTTATTCCTCAGGGCTTTTACCCAGAGCAAATATGAAGCTCCGAAACCCAGTAGAAGGACTGCTGCAGATAAGCCGATTATAAGTCCGATGCTCATTGTTCCTATCATTTGTGTCATTATTTACAATATTAGTTCTAGTTATATTATTAATTGTTGCATGTTGCATGTTGCAAGTTGCTTGTTTCTTGATGTTGGTTAAATAAAAAACCCGCAAAGTTCCTTCAGCTTTTATAAAACCCCATGTCTTAATGGCTGGAGCTACTAATTCAGGTCGAACTTCCACTGTTCCGCCGTTAGACGGAAGCCCGGCGAACCGGGATGAGGCCTGCTCTTGCTGAACTAAGGATGGCTCCAAAGTTTTAACTGTTGAGTTTCAAAAATGAATGAAGAAACAGTGCGGGCAATTTTTATTTGCTATTTTAAAGAACGCTGTTACTCTTTTATTTCAAGGACCGAATCAATTTTCTGAATCAGTTCTTTAATGGCATCCGGGATGTAATCAGTTTCCAGTTTTTCCTCTTCCTCTGTGAGTTTTATCACATATTGCAGTGCAGCCATCGCCAGAAAATCCTGAACATCCTTATCGGTGTACCTCTGCTTATACTGCAGCACCTTCTCGTTGATCATCCTGGCAGCTTTCCTGATCTTTTCTTCATTTTCCCTTTCTACCTTCAATGGATAATATCTGTCCGCAATATTTACCCTGATTGAAAGCTTATCATCCATTGTTATATTTTATCTGTTTAAAAGAGCAACACATTTGTCAATTTCCCGCACTAGTTCTGTTATCTTCTTCCTCGCTTCTGTCGCATTTTCGCCTTCTCCCAACAGTGCTCCTGATAATTTTATCCTTTCGTATTTAACTTCCAATTCCTTAATCCTGGCTTCACGTTCCTGAAGCTTGTTCCTTATAACTTCATTCCCGTTTCTGAGACTGTTATACTCGGTCTTCAGGTTATTATATTTGCTTAACAATTCATCGAGCTTTCTGTTCAAAAGTATTAATTCTTCATAACCCTGACCGGACATAGCTCAATCTTTAGCACAAAGTTAATATTGTTCACGATATTTTCAAAAATTTGGCGCAAATAGTTTGCCCGAACAAACCAGATGGTTAGTTTTGCACCAGCAATTGAAAAAGGATTCTGTATTTATGATACTTATAAGGTTTTTAATAGTCAATATATTTATATTCAGTACATTATTTGAAAATCCCAAAGACAGGACTATCTTTATCTCACCCGTTAAGATCCCCTTGTCACTATCAGCCAACTTCGGCGAGCTAAGGATTGATCATTTTCATTCTGGGCTTGATATAAAAACACAGGGAGTAACCGGACAGGAGGTTATTGCTGCCGCATCGGGATACGTTTACAGGATAAGCGTATCTCCCGGCGGATTCGGCAAAGCACTCTACCTGAGGCATCCATCCGGGTACTCAACGGTTTATGGTCATCTTGACAGATTCATGCCTGAAATTGAAGAATATGTAATCAGCCAGCAATATGAAAAGAAAAGCTACCTTATAACTCTTTTCCCGCCGAAAGAAAAATTCCAGGTAAACCAGGGAGATTTAATAGCATATTCAGGCAACTCGGGGAGTTCAGCAGGCCCTCATTTACATTATGAGGTCAGAAAATCAGAATCCGAGATACCAGTTAATCCGCTTTTGTTTGAGTTCGGCACTGGCGATGATATCTTACCGGTAATTGAAAAGCTTGTTATTTACCCTGCCGACAGTAATACCATGATAAATGATCAGAATAGAACAAGGAGATATACTGCTTCCGGTGGCCATGGAAATTACTATATATCCCCGGCAAATGAGATCAGGATAAGCGGTCCTGCAGGTTTCGGAATAAAATCGTATGACCTGCTGAACGACAGTTATAACAAATGTGCAGTCTATTCAATAGAACTTAAAATTGACAGCAGTACCTTATTTAAATATATGATGGATGAATTCTCCTTTAATGAATCCAGGTACATTAACAGCCATATAGATTATGAAACATATCTGAAAGAAAAATCCTATTTTGAAAGGACTTTCCTTCTTCCAAATGATAAACTGAGTGTATACAAGGAAGTTGTAAACAGAGGTATTTTCAATTTCAATAAAGCCAGAACTTATCATGTTGAAATTGAAGTGGCTGATATTCACAATAATAAATCGGTACTGTCATTTAAGGTTCAGGGACAGAATTCTGATCATACCATAAAACCGGTATCAGATAAAACGGATTTGCATATGATGCTCTATAACAGAGCCAATGAATTTAAAGCTGAAAATATTAAGGTGTCAATTCCTTCAGGTGCTCTCTATGATACCTTGTATTTCAAATATAAGAAGAATACGGGTACAAAAGAGATGCTCTCCGAGGTCCATTATGTGCACGATAAATACACCCCGGTACATAAGCCTTTTACGCTGGCAATAAAACCATCTGAAATTCCTGAGGGGATAGAATCAAAGATGATTATCATCCAGTTCAGCGATGATTTTAAGAAAAGTGCACTCAGCAGCACCTGGGCTGACGGATATGTGACTGCTCAGCCTTCGTCGTTCGGGATGTTTTTCGTTGGTATTGACACTGTTGCTCCTGTAATAACGGTAAACGGACTGACTCCAGGCGTTGACCTGACAGGTAAAAAGGAGATCAGGATCAGTATCTATGATGAACTTTCAGGAATTAATGTCTATGAGCCGGACATTGACGGCAAATGGGCCCTGTTTGAGTATGATCAGAAAAACAATGTTTTGATTTACAGGTTTGATCCTAAAAGAATTGTTAAGGGCACAAAGCATAATCTGACGCTGAAAGTATCAGATAACGTGGATAATACGAGCTATTTTATTTGTGATTTTTTGTGGTGAACCTCATCCCCCCTGCCCCCTTCCTGGAATCACACGCACCCATACCCCATCCTTCGCTCCGCTCAGGATTTGCCCCCTTCCCTGCTTCGCAAGGAAGGGGGCTATATTATTGTAAACCAATAGCTTCCCCCTCTTTGCTTAAGCAGAGAGGGGGAAATGCTGAGCGAAGCGAAGCAAAGGGGGTGAGTACGTGCGATCAAATCAGTATATCCTCGCCGGATATATTCCCTTCCTGATCATTTTCCTGATACTCTCAACAACAAAAGGCTTGTCTTCACGGTAAGTTACGCCAAACCATCTTTCATTGCTTTGAAGTATCCTGATTGTTATATCACCGTTCTTCACAAATATATCCAGTGACGTCGGGATGTCAAGCTCAGATTTGAGATCCATACCACTCCTGTTAATGAAATTCCTGAATTCTTTATTCAGAAAGTCATAACAGGAAGGTTTAAAACCAAACAGGTTCATTGAAACTATCTCATTACCAGTAAAATGCAGTTCTTTCCCGTCGGTCCCCGGAGCTTTGGCACCATTATGTGTCTTTTCAATCTGACGTACTTCGGCAATATTCTGAAGCAGCCCGTCTTCTCCTGCACTGCAAACTCCGCGATTAACATGACCATGGTCCGACAGTGTATTTCCAAGCTTATACCCGACAATGCTGTAACAATTGGGATCTTTATCGTTTATAAGAAAATCATGAAGAATTTTAAATGACTCCACACCATAATAATCATCTGCGTTTATGACTCCGAAAGGTTCCTTGATTTTATCCCTGGTAACAAGAATGGCATGGCTGGTTCCCCATGGTTTCTGACGTTCCGGTGATACCTTTACTCCTTCAGGCAGGTTTGTTATTTCCTGGAAGACATAATCCACATCGATTTTACCTTTCAGTTTTTTTACAAACCTTTCCTTTACCTGCTCTTCAATATCCCGCCGAATGACAAAAACAATTTTTCCAAAGCCGGCCCTGATAGCATCATATATTGAATAATCAATTATTGTTTCACCTGAAGGACCAACCTCATCAAGCTGTTTATTGCCTCCGTAGCGGCTTCCCATGCCGGCTGCCAGAACTAAAAGTGTAGGTTTCATGTTACTATTATTTGGATTTTATGATCGTTAATGAAACTGCATGTTAATGTAATATGCTGTCTCCATTTTTAAGGATTTTACATTGCAATTATAAGGAAAAAAATGGTACTTTTATTAAAACGTTTATAAAACGGGAAATGGACTTCAGACTGGAAATATGCATCGATAGTATTGAATCAGCTGTTAATGCGCAGATTGGCGGAGCCGACAGGGTTGAGTTGTGCGGCAGCCTTGCAGAAGGGGGAATCACTCCCTCATACGGGATGATTTTGTCGGTAAGAAATAATCTGAGCATAGATCTGAATGTATTGATACGTCCGAGAGGAGGCGACTTCCTCTACAGCGATTCTGAATATGATATTATGAGACGTGATATAGAAGTGTGTGGAGAGTGCGGAGTAAACGGGATTGTCACAGGCATCCTTCAGCGTGATGGAGAAATAGATGTTGAACGTACTGCAAGACTGATTGAAGTGGCACAACCGATGTCTGTTACCTTTCACAGGGCTTTTGATATGTGTACAGATCCTTTCCGCGGTCTTAATGATATTATATCTTCAGGGGCTTCAAGATTGCTGACGTCAGGTCACTGTAATATAGCTGCTGAAGGCGCTGAGCTTATCAGCAAACTTGTTGGTAAAGCAGGCTCAAGGATAATCATAATGCCCGGAAGCGGACTTAATGAATCGAATATTGCTGAGATCGCCAGGATAACAGGAGCCTCGGAATTTCATATGTCAGTAAGAAGTCTCACAGACAGTGAGATGAAATTCAGAAGAGACGGGATTACAATGGGCGGAGTACCCTACATAAATGAGTTTTCGAAAAAAAATGCTGATTCGCAAAGAATAAAAAATATCATCAATATCCTCAAAATGATCTGAAGCATTTTGAAATCTTCATTGGATTTTTACCTTTGCAGGAATCACTAAAGAAAAAAGTTACAGTTGGCAAATGGAAGTTGGCAACTATTCTTTTGCTGACTGCCAACTTTAAGCGCGGAGAAACGATTTGAGATATAAATTTTCTAATCAGAATTACTTTATGAAAAGATTAACAGCAATACTAATAACGGTGCTAATAGCGGGGTTTGTTTCACAGCAGACCTCAAAAGCATGCACGAACTTTCTTGTTACTAAGGGAGCATCAAAGAACGGATCGGTGATGATAACCTACTCAGCTGATTCACACGTACTTTATGGCGAGCTGTATTACTGGCCGTCAAGAGATTACCCTATCGGAAGCATGATGGATGTATATGAATGGGATACAAACAAATTAAAGGGAAGGATAAAGCAGGTTGTCCACACTTACTCGGTTACTGGCAACATGAATGAACATCAGGTTGCTATTGGAGAAACCACTTACGGCGGTGTTGAAAGCATGGTCAATCCTGAAGGCATAATTGATTATGGCAGTCTTATTTATATCAGCCTGCAGAGAGCCAGGACTGCAAGGGAAGCAATAAAAGCAATGTCAGATCTTGTTTCGGAATACGGATACGGAAGTTCAGGTGAATCGTTTTCTATAGCCGACAAGAATGAAGCATGGATCTTTGAAATTATTGGCAAAGGTCCCGGTAATAAAGGAGCCGTATGGGTTGCCCGCCTTGTCCCTGACGGTTACATTTGCGCCCATGCCAACCAGGCAAGGATCCAGACTTTCCCTCTGGCAACCGGCAAGAAAAACAGTATTGCCATCACTTCAAAAGATCTGAGCAGGATAAATGATCCGATAGTGGAATGTGTCTATGCCTGGGATGTTATTGATGTTGCCAGGGCAAATAATTTATATAACGGACCAGACCAGCAGTTCAGCTTCTCGGATGCGTATAATCCTTTAACTTTTGAGGGCGCAAGGTTCTGCGAGATCCGTGTATGGTCATTCTTCAGGTCTGTAAATGATGAAATGGACCAGTATAAAGACTATGTTTCAGGACATGATCTAAGCAAAAGGATACCTCTGTGGATTAAACCAAACCGTAAGATATCAAATTACGACATGATGAATTTCATGCGTGATCATCTTGAAGGAACGGAATTTGATATGAGAAAGGATATCGGGGCCGGTCCGTTCGGATCACCCTATCGCTGGCGTCCTCTTACCTGGGAAGCCACAGGTGATGAAAATTCATACTGTAATGAGAGAGCCACATCCACACAACAAACCGGTTTCGTGTTTGTTGCTGAATCCCGTAACTGGCTTCCGGATCCGATTGGCGGCATTTTCTGGTTCGGGGTTGATGATGCTGCTACAACAGTCTTTAATCCGATATATTGCGGAATCACAGAAGTCCCTGAATGCTTTAAGGTCGGTAATGGTGATATGTGTACATACTCTCCTACTTCCGCATTCTGGCTTTTCAACCAGGTTGCCAACATGTGCTATTCACGCTATGATTTAATGAGTGCTGATGCTCTCAAAATCCAGAAAGAGCTGGAAATGAAATATATTGAAGGGACTACAGCTGTCGATGAAGCCGCGAATAAACTATATGAGAATGATGTCTGGAAGGCACGGGATTACCTCACTGATTATTCATTGAAGGCTGCTCAGAATACCTTTAATAAGTGGAAATCACTAAGCGAATACCTACTGGTAAAATATATGGATGGCAACATCAAGAATGAAAAAAACGGCAAATTTGAGAGGAGTCCGGAAGGTTACCCTGCTTATCCGCAACAGCCGGGGTACAATGATGCATGGAAGAAATCAGTTATACAGGATACTGGAAAGAAACTGCTGGTGCCGGCAGGAGGAAGCCATTAGAAAGGTTCAAGATTCAAGGTTCAAGGTTCAAGATTCAAGGTTACTTAGAATAGGTCAACTTGGAACTTGGAACTTAAAACTTTAAACATTTTTTCTTTAGATTAAGGATTATGAAAATATTGATTATATTTGCGACCGGATTTTTGAAACCTTTTTAAGAATACAAAATACTTTGGGTGATGAACTTAATGAATGTAGTTGATAAGGAGTTTGCGGTGAAGAATGAATACCCTAAATTCAAGGCAGGGGATACTATAACTGTGCATTACAAGATCAGGGAAGGCAACAAGGAAAGAATACAGCAGTTTCGCGGTGTCGTGATACAGAGATCAGGCACAAAGCATACTGAAACCTTCACGGTAAGAAAGATGTCGGGTAATATTGGCGTTGAGAGGATATTCCCCATTTCATCACCATTCATTGACAAGATTGAGGTAAACAAATACGGCAAGGTCCGCAGGGCAAGGATCTACTACATCCGTGACCTTACAGGCAAGAAAGCCAGGATAAAAGAGAAGAAGTTTTAAGAAAAACTGATAATACAGGAAAAGGCTATTCAATCTGAATGGCCTTTTTTATTATTGTGTTACATGTACTCACCCCCTTTGCTCTCTCTTGAATTATCGACCTCATCCCCCCAACCCCCTTCCCCCGGAGAGAGAAGGGGGAGTTGTTCTAATATTTTTTTTGATACATTTATTAATAAATAAATCTAAATTTATATCAGGATTTAGCCCCTCTCCCCTGGGAGAGGGGTTGGGGTGAGGTCATGAATCCAGAGGGGGTTGGGGGTGAGTACATTAATTTAAATTTTATCGATTAATTCTTGTTTCTTCGCTTTAGCCTCGTCTACCAGCTTAGTTGACCTTACATCAGCCTCCTGGACAAGCGCGTTAGCTTTTTTGTCAGCTTCACTTCTGATTGCAGCTGCTCCCTTCTCTGCTGCCATTTTTGCAATAGCGCCCTTTGATGAAGCCCCGTCAATAAGCTTCTGAGCCTGTACTTCAGATTCCTGTCGTATTTTTTCTGCACCAGATACAGCTTCATCACGGATCTGCTGAGCCCTGGCTTCTGCTTCTGCAATAAGCCTGTCACCCTGAGCTTCTGCCTCCTGGCGTGCTTTATCTTTGCCAGTGTCAATAGCCTTATCTACAGTTTCCTTTACTGTCTCCTTTACTACTTCTTTAATTCCTCCCGAGGTACTGTCTTTTGACGCGCCTCCAAAATCCGGCATAACAATGGGCTTTCCGAATACACCAGTAATTCTCACATTCACTTTCAGAACTTCTGCAGGTTTATATGCAATTCCAAATGCTGCAGCCTGTGTTGACAGGTTATCAATAAGCGCATTCACCGAGCTGCCCAGATCTGAACGCGGGATCTGCGTCTTGACCAGGTAATTAAGAGTCTGGTCCAGACCCTGGTCACCGCTGACATTCATCTTAATATTACCGACCTTGGTATCAAACGGGCTGACATATACTCTTCCGTCCCTTATTTTGAAGCTTGCATTAATATCCCTGAAAGTATTACTGTATTTGTCACTTAGCTTCAGTACCACTTTCATCATATCATAAGTTTTGGATTCAACCAGTGTGACTTCATTTGCCTGCAGTTTTCCTCCACCGATTATTGACTGGATCAGCGGCATCATATCACTTCCGAGAAGACTTTCAAAAGCAAGATTCAGATTCATTCTTCCCTCAATGCCTTTAGCTGCCGGAGCAAGCCGCTGAACTGTATTAAATGTTGAAAATGCATCCTTTATTCCTATATTCTGCATCTTCAGGTCAGTCTTCATAATCGGCTTAAGGGTATCACGGGTATCATAATCGGCATTCATGGTTATAAATCCTCCCAGAATATTCATACCTGTTTCCCTGATACTCAGCACTCCGTCTTTAACAAGAATATTCCCTTTGACATCTTTTGCCTTAATATTGTCGTAACTGAAATTGTTGATACGGGCATTAAAAGTGAAGTCAATGTTCTCAGGAATTTTTATGACTGACAGTGATGTTGTATCCTCCTCAACTACAGTTGTATCGGTTGCTATTTTGGAAAGGATATCTGAGGCATCAACAATGTTTGATGTAAGTGTAAGATTTCCCCTGATTGTTTCATTCCTGAAAATGTATGGGATGTAATTTTCAAGATGTCCGGTGATATTGAAGTCGCTTTTATCGCCGACTTTAATGTTTCCTTTCGTCATTGCAGCATAGGCCGGTGAAAATTCAAAACCTGCTTCATTGATCCTTACTTCCGGATATCCGGTCATGGCAACAAGCATATTCTGAATATTCATATTTCCTGAAGCCTGGAAGCTTTCATACTGTTCCTTCTCTATCATTGACAGCTTCCCTCCCATTTTCACAGCCATGTCAATGATACCTGACAAACTGATACTGTCGAGAGGTATAGCTTGTGACAGAGCATCGAGGTCTATTTTCCCTGTCAGTGATCCTGTAAAATCAGGGTCGCTCATCGGGGTTTTAAGGGTAAATGTCATGTCAAAAGGATTCCCGGCCAGCTCAAGATGGAAGAGATCAATATTCGCAGTTGTCAGGTCAAGATTCTTACCATTCACATTAACTGCTGAGCTGATATTGATGTTCGTAATCTTTTCAGGTAAGGCCGGATAGCTTATCAATCCGTCTTTTACGAAAAGAGACAGGCTGATATCGGGCAATGTACTGTCAGCATCGCTGTAAACACCTTTTGCCGAACCGTTTAAAGCGAATTCACCTGAAGTTGTAAGGTCTGCAAAATCGGCCATGTAAATTGCCGGGACAAGTGAAAGAAGCGTTTTGAAAGATGTCTGGTCAGTTCCGAACTGAAGATCTGTCTCTATGTCATCGCCAGGCATGGCGACCATTCCTGAGAAATTGAGCTTAAGATCATTCAGAGCAAAATAATTGTCGCCGAGGGTGAATTTATAATTTTCAAGATCAGCCAGTATACCGATACGCGAGTCAATTACGGCTTTGTTCAGGTACTTTATGCCATCCATCAGAAAATCGACCCGGGCAATATTCAGGGTCATATCCATATCAGTTTCGCTGGCAGCCATATCGCCTGAAAGGTTGAAATTGAGATTTTTCAGATACGCAGACATATTTGCCGTATGATCAACATAAGATAAGGAGCTGTTCTGTATGGTAAATTTCTTAAGCAGTACCTTAAGAGTTGAAGGTTCAGTTTCCTCTTCAGGTATGACAGGTTCAGCTTCAGGTTCAACTGTGGTTGTATCCTTTACTATATCCCAGTTTGCTGAACCGTCTTCAAGCACAATTGCATTTATCACGGCCTGATCAAGGATAATTGACTTGACTTCATAGCCTGTCTTTTTGAGCAGACTAGACAGGTTAAAAACAAGATCAAATGATTTGAATCCGGCAAGAGTATCACCATCAAACTTATCGATACCAACAACCGAAACACCTTTCAGTGAAAAAGAGAGATTCGGGAAATTCTTAAAAAATCCCAGACTGTAGTTATCAAATTTCACCTGTGCATTTACGGATTCATTGACCACCTGTTCAACTTTAGTCCTTATCTTATCTTTGAATATCACAGGAACAGTAAAGAGCAGGATCAGAATTAGGAGTATGAGTCCGCCCAACACTTTTAAAATAATACCGAATGTCTTTTTCATATTTATATTTTTAACTTATTATCAATTACTTACAGTGGATATTTCATAACGAAATACCGGAAATAAAAGTATACAATATTCCCGAAAATAAAAAGAGTTCAAGTTTGGAGTGCCTAAAGTGCCTAGAGTACTTAGAGTCAAGTGAATAATAACTTTTGCTCACTCCAAACTTTAGCTCACTTTAAGTACTTCTTAAAAACAATTATTATTATATTTGCGATCTTAATAATTGGTCCCGTAGCTTAACTGAATAGAGCATCTGACTACGGATCAGAAGGTTGGGGGTTTGAGTCCCTTCGGGATCACTAGAGGCGCCAAAAAGCGCCTTTTTAATTTAAAATGTTTAACTTATTAATCTTGACTCGCCTCTATAAAAGCTGTAACTTTGAAAGAAATAATAAAAGATGAAGACACGATTATTATTCACCGGGAATATATTGAAATTCTTCCTGTTAGTTCTTTTATCAGTTTTACTTGCTGACAACCTGACTGCTCAAAAAAACATTAAGAAGATTACAATATCAGGAAGTGTGCTGAACGCCGGTTTATACCCTGTAGCATATGCTATTATAATAATTGACGGACAGAACACCAGTGTTATGACTGATAACGAAGGAAAATTTAAAATAAGGGTTAGCCCGACATCAAAAAGGATAGGAATTGTATCATTTTCAAACGGTATTATTGATGAAGAAATAAACGGAAGGTCCCGGATAAACTTCAGGTATGGAAGCCATGAAGCACAGATAAGACCTGAAGATCTTCCGGAAATTCCCATTGGAGATGAAGGAGTTAATACAGGTTACGGATACACCAAGAAGAAATTGCTGACAAACAATATCAGGAAGATAAATGCAAGAGACAAAAAATATGCATCTTACCATTCAATACAAGAGATGCTTGAGAGAGAGGTTTCCGGAATACGTATCATCGGCGGGGAAGTAATAATACATGGCTCAAACAATATGTATGGCTGGGTACCGGCACTTATCATGGTCGACGGAGTTCCTGCTGATGACCTTGATAATATCAAACCACCTATGGTAGAATCAATTGAAGTCCTCAAGGATGCTTCAGCTGCAATTTATGGTACAAGAGGCTATGGCGGGGCAGTTCTTATAACAACCAGGAAATAGTGTTGTAAAATCTTATTTAACCAGTTTTACAATCCGATACAGTATACTGAAGCTTTTGAGGTATTAATAAGAAAGGCGCTGAATGGTGCCTTTCTTATTAAAAAACAAAATCAGTATGCAACATGTTTATAAATCTTCTGTCTTTATTTAGTATTTAGTTGCATTTATTATTAATCTGATCTTTAAAAAGCAAAATAAATATTGATATGAAAAAAACAGCAACTACCAGTCGTATGATCTTTATTATCATCACGATGATGTTTGCATCATCTTTATATTCGCAAAGAATTATTCCTGTTAAAGACAGCGGAATGCCCATAGACAGGAATTTCGATGTGTCTGATTTCCATGGCATTGAGGTATCGGGTGGTTTCGACGTAGTACTCGTGCAGGGAAATTCTGAATCTCTTATACTGACCGCTCAGGAAAATTTATTTGATTATATCACAGCCAAGGTTGATAATGGTATATTGAAGATCTATACCAGAAATAATGTTTGGGCCACTCAACAATTGAAAGCCAGGATCACCTACAAGAATATTGACGCACTGGATGTTTCGGGAGGCGGAGATGTTACAAGTGAGACTCCGGTAAATGTTGAGAAACTTGGCATTTATATCAGCGGCGGCGGTGATTTCAGCTCGGTTATCAATTCAGGTGAAGTGAAGTGTTATATCAGTGGCGGCGGCGATGCGGAAATCGATGGAAACATTAAAGATTTTTATCTTGATATGTCCGGCGGCGGCGATTTGAAATCAGAAGTAAATGCGGGTATCATTTCATTCACGATAGGCGGAGGAGGCGACTTGATCCTGAGGAGTAAAGAGAAAACTTCTGATGCAGTCATTGACATTAACGGCGGAGGTGATATGGAAGTTGAACTCAATACTGAAAAACTGAAATGCAAAGTCTCGGGAGGAGGTGACGCCGACATTTCCGGACAAGCTAATGAATTTGAAATAAACCTTAATGGCGGTGGAGACCTTAATGCCGGAACTCTGTTAACCAGAACTACATCATTCAATGTCAGCGGAGGTTCGGATATCCATGTTAATGCATCACAGCAATTAACCGGCTATATCTCCGGAGGAGGCGATGTATATTATTCAGGAAGTCCGGAAAAGATCTCTGTTGATGCCAAAGGCGGTTCTGAAATTCATAAAGAATAGAACTTACCTTCTATTCGAAAATAAATGTACCGAAATTATTGTATTCGTGGAAGGTTTTGTTGGTTTTTTGCCAGTTAAAAGCCATTGAACCGGAGTCATGATCAATGCGATACATATTTGCCCTCCATTTTGTTCCTGAAACAGGAGGAACATTGTTCAGCGGAGCGAGTAGTTTAAATGGTATAAAAAACTCTGCTATCCAGCCTGTTATTAAACTTCCGCTTTCCATCTTCCCTCCTGTCACGCTTGTTTTATGCTGAGTTCTCCTGTCGCCTTCATAGTGCCATGGAAGCCATCCCAGGAATGATCCTTTATAGTTTGGTACCATTATCGGCAGTTCATAATTCATGGGGGATATCTCATATTCAAAGTAAACAGGGAAGGTCTCGTCAGTCCAGAAGAAGACTTCAACAACATCCTCCTTCCAAAGGTCGAGATTATCAGCTTTCATGGTTGAAGTCAGTTTTTTATCTTTGCAATCAAACAGGAAGTATATCCCGGTTTCTGAATAAAGCACTTTGGCATTTGTTTGGTATTCAGCATTTTCAGCATTGCGCGGAACAAGGTTTACCCATTCGGTATTGTTCCAGCTTTCAGAGAGCCCGTCACCGGTAATTTTAAAATCCGGACATTTCTTAATGATAATTGAACCCGGGATTGTTGAATTCGTTTGTGCCGTGATAATGCCAATATTTCCTGCAGACAGAAATAATAAAAGTGATAAAAAGGTAATGTAGCGCATTGATATTAAGGTTTTATAAGAATACGTGAAAATAAATGATAATTTTGATAAATTACCACAAAGATCGTATAAGATTCAGCTAATACTAATTTGAATAAAGAACTGCATATTATCACTCTCGATGTCCCCTGCCCTCCGGATTACGGCGGAATGATTGATACATTCTATCGTATCAAAACGCTACATCATATTGGTATTCAGATACATCTGCATTGCTTTGAGTACGGACGGCCGCATGCACCGGAACTGGATTCACTCTGCAAAACCGTAAATTATTATACAAGGAAACCAGGTTTGTTACCCCATCTGACCCTGCTTCCCTTTACAGTTAAATCGAGAAGCTCAAAAACTCTTCTGAAGAACCTTCTCAGGTATAATTTCCCGATATTGTTTGACGGACTTCACACTACTTTTTATCTGGGTCATCCATCACTTTCCGACCGCAAAATGTTTGTGCGCACTCATAATATAGAACACCGGTATTTTACCAGCCTGTCTGCATTTGAAAGGGATCCACTTAGAAAGTTATACTTTAAAATTGAGTCTTTAAGGCTGAAACTATATGAAAAAATCCTGAAAAAGGCGGAAAGACTCTTTACGATTTCTCCTGGTGATTTCGAATATTTTGAAAACAGATATCATAATGCGGAATTGATTCTGCCATTCCATCCATCTGGTATAATTGACAGCCAGAAAGGCATAGGAGAGTATTGTCTGTATCACAGTAATTTGTCTGTAAGTGAGAATATTGCAGTTGCAGAATTCCTGATATCAAAGGTTTTTTCCAAAGTATCTCATACGTGCATCATAGCAGGCAAGAATCCTCCAAAACGGCTTCTTGACAAGTCATCTCCTTTCAGGAATATCAGAATCATTTCTGATCCTGACAATGAAACCATGGTAAATCTGATCAGCAATGCCCAAATAAACATACTTCCTGTTTATGCTATCAATGGATTAAAGCTGAAGCTTCTGATTGCCCTTTGCTCAGGAAGACATTGCATTGTAAACGAAAAAATGATAAGAGGAACATGGCTTGAAGCACTTTGCCATATTGCAGATTCAGCAGAGTCGATGACAGAAAGGATCAATTCATTGATGCAGCAGCCATTTACGGAAGAAATGATCTCCGCACGTGAGAGAATAATTACTAAATATTACAACAATTTCTCTACAGGTAAAAAACTGGCATCTTTAATATTTGCCGATTAGAGTGCGGTAATCAGATCAGTCTGCTTTAATTTTTTTTCTCAGTTTCGGAAGAAATGAAATGATCAGTGCACCTGTAAAAGCTACTCCGATTAGAACAATGAAAGCCATTGAATAATCTTGTGCAGCCTCCCGCAATGCGCTGACGGCTACTGGCATGGTAGCTTCTGCAATGCCATCAGCTACCAGTATAATACCCATCACCCTTCCGAGCGTTTTTATTCCAAAAAGGTCTCCGGCCATCAACGGAATGATCATATAATCACCGCCGAGCCCAATGCCGAAAATCACCGCAAAAACATATAGCTTTCCGGGAAAATCAGGCATGATCAGCAATGGGATCGAGACACCGACAAGAATATAAATAAGGATCATTATATATTTACGTTGAAAAATATCTGCAAGCCATCCCATTATCACCCGTCCGGCAAGGCTCATTACAGCTACCAGTGAAATCATACGAGCTGCCTGGATCTGTGTATAATCGAGCTCCCTGAGATAAAGCTTGAAGTGTTGATTTACACCTCCTACTGCTGCTATTGAGCACATGCTTCCAAGAGCCAGGAGGTAGAAATAAGGACTTTTTAAAATGTTTCTGACTGAAGTTGTTTCCTTTGATCCTTCGTCTGCAACAGGATCCGGTTTCGGATCCCTGATGAAGTAAGCCAGGGGAAGTGCAATTATGATGATCATGATCCCCAGCGATCCAAGGGAAATGTGCCACCCGAAATGCTTTTCCAGTCCGGCTGCGATTAGGGGAACAAGAGCAAATCCGCTGCCAATGCCAAGATATGCTATGCCCATGGCTTTACCGCGATTCTTTGAAAAAGATCTTGAAATAAGGACCTGGCATGGCAAAGGACCGCCGAAAACATAACCGAGAGCCACAAAAATATATGATATATAAAATACACTCAATGAGCTCATCGTACTTAATCCGATGAGCGCAGCTCCAGTCATCAATGCCCCTGCCATCATCATCCGCCTGGGACCGTAACGGTCTATTATCCAGCCAGCCAGGAATCCGAACAATGGTGCCACCAGCAGTTTTCCAAAAAAGTTACCTGAAGTGATTAAAGTACGCGACCACCCGAATTCTTTCATATAAAAATCATAAAAGAAGGGTAATCCGTAAAGTGCAAATCCTACAATGGCCAGCAGCGAACAGAATGTGGTAATTACAACAAAAATCTGAGATCGTCGCTTTGACAGATTTGCAGCTGAATCCTGATCAGTAATTACCATTTTCCTGCCTTATTCCTGACTTGAATGAAAACAGAAATATAATAACTTTATTTAATACAATAGTACCGGCGTTGTCGCTTTCAACACTTTTTTAATAACTTTGAAATACTGTAAAAACAAGATGATTATGGAGAGAAAGATCAGGCAGATATTTGATAATGAGGCTTCTGCGATAAAAAACATACCTGTAACGGAAAGCTATTCAAAAGCGGTTGAAATCATTTATGATCATGTCCACAGGAAAAACGGCAAGCTGGTTACCTCGGGTATGGGAAAAGCAGGACAGGTAGCCCACAATATAGCAACCACATTCAGCTCAACAGGCACACCATCGATATTTCTGCATCCAAGTGAGGCACAGCATGGTGATCTGGGGATTCTGCAGAAAAATGATGTCATTCTTGCAGTATCCAATTCGGGAAAAACACGGGAGATTATAGAGCTTGTTGACCTGAAGAACAATCTTTATCCATCGGTGCCGGTGATAGTCATTACAGGCAATCCGGATAGTCCGCTTGCCAGGAAATCAGATTGTTTCATACTGACTGGAGCTCCTTCTGAAGTATGTCCCCTTGGACTTACACCGACCACATCAACCACTGTCTTTACAGTTATTGGCGATGCGCTAGTTGTTATAATGATGGAGAAGATAGGTTTCAAGGCCGGTGATTATGCAAAGCGGCATCATGGTGGCTACCTGGGGGCAAAATCAAGAGAAAAAGACACAAAAGGCTGAAACCTGTCTGTAATTCCTTTGCATCATTGGATAAAAAGATTAGATTTGAAATCTTCATTTAATACTGATCCGGAAACCACAAAACTATGACAAACACTACCTCAACAAACGGGATAAGCAGGAAGGATTATATCTTTTCCATAACGATTATCGGGCTTTTCTTCTTTATTTTCGGCTTTGTCACATGGCTGAACGGTATACTTATTCCGTTTCTTCGGACCGCGTGTGAACTGAATGATTTCCAGGCATACTTTGTAGCCACGGCATTCTATATCGCATATTTTGTGATGGCGCTGCCAATGACGCCTATTCTGAAAAGGACCGGCTTTAAAAATGGCATGTCTGTAGGATTGTGGATAATGGCTGTCGGATGCCTTTTTTTCATTCCTGCAGCATTGACCAGAACCTACGGGCTCTTCCTTACCGGACTCTTTATTATGGGTACGGGACTTACACTTCTTCAGACAGCGTCAAATCCATACATCACAATAATAGGTCCCAGGGAAAGCGCGGCTAAAAGGATAAGCATAATGGGAATAGCCAATAAATTTGCAGGCGCGATAGCACCTATCATTCTTGCAGGCATCATACTAAAAGATTCACATATACTTGAGGAGAAACTTGCCCAGGCTGCTGATGCTGCAACACATGCCATGCTGCTTGATGAACTGGCCCGGCGGGTTATCATGCCATATATTGTCATGGCAGTAATTCTGGTATTGCTTGGACTACTCCTGAAGTTTGTCCATCTTCCTGATGTTGATACTGAAGCCGAAGATGGATCGGCTGAAGAGACCGCTGTCAAAAAGACCAGCATATGGCAGTTCCCGCACCTTTTAATTGGGGTTGTTGCGCTCTTCTTTTACGTTGGTGTAGAGGTGATAGCTGGTGATACAATAATCAGATATGGTCAGTCACTGAATATACCAATGGATTCTGCAAAATACTATACTTCACTCACCATGCTCAGCATGATACTTGGATATCTTATGGGAATAATCTTTATTCCTAAGTATCTTAAACAAGCCAATGCACTTAAAATATGTATGATCTTAGGTGTTTTATTTGCATTGGGGGCTGTACTGACGCCTGCCAGCGTTGTCTT